>ENA-ORTI01000037-ORTI01000037.1-human-gut-metagenome-genome-assembly--contig:-NODE-37-length-148362-cov-16.882109_pt1 | contig 148362 bp, 145 predicted proteins | sample MGYA00242071_ERZ509191 | MGnify/ENA primary metagenome ERZ509191 (study PRJEB26280, sample SAMEA2338832) | human gut metagenome | biome: human gut; feature: human-associated habitat; material...
TGTTTTCCTGTGTCAGTTCCTTGATGGCTCTGAGGATGGTATCAGAGCTGCATGTGCGCAAGGTCGGATGATACGAGAGATGACGCATCAGATGCGATGTTACATCCTCCACGCATGAACCGCCACAGAAGTATACGCTCATCAGAGAACGAATAATTTCGCTGTACTGGTATCCGATGATACTGCGGCATCTCTGACCAAGTGTCTGGTCGATAATAGGTGAAAGCATGGAGTCAAATTGCTCCATGATTGAAAAAATTCCTCCAAAAGGTGTGAGTTTTTCAGATTTTATTTGTACCTTTGCCATGTCTTGTTACGATTTACGCTTGTTTTGATTTGCAACACTAAGATAAGTGAAAAATCTGACATGGCAAAAGGGGGTGTGTCAAAATTCACACCCCCTTTTAAAATATCACAAACAAAGTGTTGCGGAATTAAGGGTGAATAAAGTATGGCATCTTGGGAACATACAGACATAATCGTTGATGGGCAGCCTGTGAAAGCGCAGGCTCCTATCATCGTGTCGGCAAGTAGAAGTACGGATATTCCTGCATTCTATGCCGATTGGTTTTTTGACCGCTTAAAGAAAGGTTACTCAGCATGGACCAACCCATTTAATGGCGTGAAGTCTTATGTATCGTATGATAAAACTCGCTTTATAGTTTTTTGGTCAAAGAATCCTCGTCCGCTTCTTCCATATCTTGATTATCTCAAAGAAAGAAATATAAGGTGCTATATACAATACACATTGAATGATTATGAGAAGGAGGGATTGGAGAAAGTACCTTCACTTTTAAATCGCATTGAGACATTCAAAATGTTATCTGATAAACTTGGAGCGGACGCTGTTGTTTGGCGTTTCGATCCGATGATTCTTACAGATGATATTACTATAGATGACCTTATTAGTAAAGTTGAGAAGATTGGTGACCAGCTCAAAGGATATACGAAGAAATTGGTGTTTTCGTATGCTGACATCAAGCTTTATAAAAAGGTTAAATTGAATCTTGAAAAGAATGGCATTCCATATCATGAGTGGGAAACTGCGCAAATGGAGAAGTTCGCTATGAAATTATCAAAAATGAATAGCGAAAGAAACTGGAATTTCCAGCTTGCTACTTGCGGAGAGCAGATAGATATTGATAGATATGGAATAGCTCATAATAGGTGTATTGATGGAGATCTAATAACTCGCTTGGCGTGGGACGATAAGGTTCTTATGGATTTTATGAAGGTTAAAATTCAGCAGATGCCAGCACCGTCATTGTTTGAAGATTCACCATCATTACCTGATGGTGCAATTATTCTGCCACACAATCAATTCTTCCTAAGTGCTCACAAGAAAGATCCAGGACAAAGAGCCCTGTGTGGATGTATGGCAGCTAAAGATATTGGTGAATATAACACTTGTCCACATCTATGTGAATACTGCTATGCAAATACAACTAAGCATTTAGCTTTAGAGAATTGGAAACGTCATCAGCAGAATAAAAATGCTGATACAATAACAGGGAAATAATTATGTCAAATTTTATAGATATATTCAGAAGAAACAGAAATATCTCGTTTGTCGGTATGAGAGATGCAGCATTGACTCTTCTTCCTGCTGATCGAACGAGTCGTAATAAGCTGTATCAGGATTTAGAACGAGGTAAAGGCATATTAGATGACGAAGACCATCTAAATATGTATTTACATAGCTTCGGTAAAATGCATAAAGCGAAGCTTGATGCTGCTTTTGGTTGCATTCCTGATATTTCTGAAATCTTCTCAGAAGAAGTGGAGATTTACGATTGGGGTTGCGGTCAAGGAACAGCCTCAGTATGCTTATTGGATTTTCTACATTCAAAGAATATATCACCTAATATCAAGCATTTTTGCTTGGTAGAGCCTTCTTCTGCTGCTGTCGAAAGAGCAACACAGGTTATTGAAAGTTTTAGTTCTGCATATTTCGTAAAGTCCATTACTAAGGATTTTGACTCTTTGAGTCCGGAAGATTTCAAGAAATCGAATATTAGGAAAGTACATCTTTTCAGTAATATTCTCGATGTAGAAGCTTTTGACCTTGCACGATTCATTCACTTGTTCCAACAGCTATTCGGAAGTGATAACTATTTTGTGTGCATCGGTCCTTATTACAGCAACAACAGACGTGTTGATGAATTCGTAGCTGCCACAGCACCTGATATTATGTATGCCACGATGAATAAGGAACGTGGGACATGGCAGGGTGACTGGACAATCTCAATGCGTATATTCTTCAAACATTTCGACCGCATTGAGACCGTTGAGAATATTCGTAAACGTATTGAAGATTCGCATAAGAAAGAACAGTTCTTTGCTGGATTTGTTCTTGATGCTGTCGCAGAGGAATATAGCAAATCTGATAAGGCAGATAATGCTGAAGAACTTTATCGTTCTCTTTCTGCTTTCGATGTCAAATCAAATATACCTCTTGCTTATAATTCAAATACAGACTCCAAACTTGCAGTCTTGGCAAATATCATATCAAGAGGTTTGCCAACAAAGGCTCCGTTGTTATTAGAGAATACTTTTTCTGATTTATTCCATATTTCAACCAAGCCAAAAGAAGGAGCGATACTTGATTATAAATCTACTCATAAAGTTTCGGTGCAGGAAATTTATGAAGCCCTGCATATTATAGATCCTCGTTTTAATGTAGATTTCTATAATGGAGATATGCTTGACAGTTCCTTTGAGAAAGATTTTATTGAAAAATACTTGGAAGGTTCTCAAAGTGAATATCTGATTCAAGTTTTTGAGCCACAACGTAATCTTTCATCAATTGTAGATATTCCTGATAGAAGATTCAGCAAAGATCAACGAGTAGATTTTGCGTTGGAAATTCCTTATGGTGATGCAAGAACCGGCTTCATTCTTGAGATGGACGGTCTGCGTTATCATTCTAATATATTCAGTAGAATTAGCGATGAGCGACGTGACCGAATGGCTCTCAATGGAGGCTGGGATACATATCGTATTGAACAACTGAATAATATGGCGTTCATGCAAAATTGGGAAAGTGACGCTGCTTCAGTTGACTACTTACAGATTATAAAGGCTAATTACAAAAAGGCTCTGTCTGGAAATTGGTTGGACACTTTGCAAATAGTTCTTGCACCAATGGCAATTGCACGAGTAGAACGAATGTTGGTGGAGGCAATGATGTCCGGTGCTCTTAGTCTTGATAGCGATGTATGGAATATTGCCATTGTAGAACGTGACATCCCATGTTCTGCATTGGCTATAAAGGACCTTGCTGAAAAATATAGGTATATTTGTGAATTAGCAGCTTCATCAGATAGACTGCCGGAGATAAAGCTTCAGATCATATCAACAGAAGAATTCAAAAAATCTCCATTGCATTTGGGAAACCGTGTCGCTACTCAAATGCCAGAAGGACATTTTGACCTATGCTTGGATATATCAATGTTACTTAGAGACAACATTGATGCCCTTCCTTTGAATGTCGATGCAGATACTGTCTATCTTATCCGTTCTTCTCATTACAAGAAACGTGAGCGAACAATCTGCGCTGCAAACAATATACAATATCCTCCATTGGTTACAAAAGATGGCACAGGGTCTTATGTAAATATAAAGGAAAGGGAAGATGTCCTTACATATTTCTTGCGTGATATTTTCCGCAAGCCATCTTTCCGTCCTGGGCAGTTGCCTATTCTTAGCCATGCTTTAGCTGATAAAACTACAATAGGATTACTTCCTACTGGTGGCGGTAAGTCTTTGACATATCAGTTATCATGCATTTTACAACCTGGCGTTTCTATAATTGTTGACCCTCTCGTTTCACTTATGGTTGACCAGGTTCGAGGGTTGCGCGAAGCACGAATTGATGCTTGTGAATGTGTTAATAGTGGAATGAATGCCAAAGAGAAGGCTAAAAAACTGAATCTTCTTCAAAATGGTTCTGTCTTGTTCATGCTCCTTTCTCCGGAAAGATTTATGATGGAGAATTTTCGTTCAAGTTTGCTTACAATGACAGAGAAGAATCATGTGTATTTCTCTTATGGCATTATTGATGAGGTTCATTGCGTATCTGAATGGGGACATGATTTCCGTACTTCTTATCTCCACCTTGGACGAAACATGATAAATTTCATGAATACGAAATCAGGTCGTCCATTGTCTATTATAGGTTTGACGGCTACAGCATCGTTTGATGTTCTTGCAGACGTTGAGCGTGAATTGACTCTTGGTGGAAACCTTACTATTGACAGTGAAACAATTGTACGTCCTGAGTCTGATTCACGTCCTGAACTAACATATCGTATTATTGAGGTCTTTTCTAATTTTGATGAATTGAGAGAACCTAATGAGCAGTTCTTGCTTAAAGCAAAATCAGATTGGGAACTTAAAGATGTTGTAGCAACAGCAAAAAAGAATAAGATGTATGAGCTACTGCATGAAATACCTTCAGATATAGTGCAAGTCAATCAGCATGAGACTGAGAAATCAAGGGTTGCTCATATAGAGGATTTTTCAGCAGAGGATTTCTATTCGGCAGATAGTGAACAACACTATAAAAATGCTGGAATAGTATTCTGTCCACATGCACATGGAACTTTCGGTGTAGAAGATAATGTTTGGGGTACCAGGACTGGTATCTCCACTGAATTGCGAGAGCATGAGCCGGAATTGTCGATGGGTACGTTTGTTGGCGGTGACAAGCCTTCTGGTGATATGAAGTCATTTAATGAAAATGACCAAAATCTGATGGTGGCCACTAAAGCGTTCGGTATGGGTATAGATAAGCCAAATATCAGATATACAATTCATATAAATCACCCTTCATCCATTGAAAGTTATGTTCAAGAGGCAGGTCGTTGTGGTCGTGATAAGAAGCATGCCATATCTTATGTTTTATATGATCCGACAGAATTTATTGAATTTACTATAGATAAAATAAATGATATTCGATATTTGATGGGGGATGAAGACCCAACATGGCTTGAACGATATATAAATAAGTTTGTTCTTGCAGATGATATTCCTGCATTGTGCAAATATAATAACTGTACCAAAGAACAGACAGATAAGATTCTTGATATTATCAGAAAGCAAGGATTTCTGGAGAACATAGACAAGGACATTAACTTGTGGTTCCATAATAACTCGTTCCGTGGTCTATTCAAGGAGAAGGTCATTCTTGTTGAACTCACTGATAGAATAATCAATGCTAAGCCTACACTTTTAACAGAAATTCAGGCAAAGTTGAGAGACGAAGCAGGAAACGAGGATGTGTGCTTAAAGATAGATACAAGAAAAAATGCAGTTAAAATCGTTTCGGAAGAAGATAATAACAAACAATATGGTTATATCTTCCTCGACAGCCTACGCCCGACTTATAATTATCTAGGTTTTGAATATTCATTATGCTCGTATATATCTAATTGTTTGATCCAGATACTCCAATCATATGAAGATTATTCTCCTAAGACACTTATGCGCCCTTTGGAGGGAGAAGACAATATCACAGAGGGTATATATCAGGCAATGGCACATGCTGACGAAGACGGCAATGCAAGTGTTGTTGTTTCTTGGGAGAATAATGTTCAACAAGATCCTGAAGGTTTTGAAGCTTCAATCAAAAAGGAAATTCTTGCTATTTCTGAGGAACAGGGATGGCAAAATATCAATGAGGACAGATACGGAAAGTTGGATTTGAAAAAAATTGGTGATTTTAATGAGTTGATAGCTAAGATAGCCAAATGCTCAGGTGATACTAGATGGCTTCGCAATCATGCAAATAAAAGCATCTATAAAAGGCTACGAATGGCTTTTTGTAAGAAAAGAGATAAAGATGATACAGATAAAGCAATATACAGAATGTGCTGCATAGGGCTTGTAGATGATGTGACTATTGATTATCTGTCACAAACATACGAACTTAAAATCCACAAACGAACTGATGAAGAGTTCAAACAGTATATGTTGGATTTCTTCCGTAAGTATTATTCTTTGGAGCAAGCTCAGAAGAAGGTGGATGAAATTGACAAACAGCCAGGGCGTAATTATTTAGACCGTTGCCTGGGCTATTTAACAGCCTTTGTGTATGAAAACCTTGAAAAGAAGCGTTATCGTGCCATCGAGGACATGTGTATAGCATGTGAGGACAGTATCATAGAACGTCAAGCAAATGGTAACGATGAATGGCTGAAGGAGTTTATTCATCTGTACTTCAACTCTAAGTATGCGCGAACCGGCTATGAAGTTAATGGAAAGCCTTATTCCCTGAAGGATGATACAGATATAGAAGGAAAAGATGGATTCGATGTCGTTAAGAAGTATATTGAAATAATTGACCCTGTTAATGATAACTCTGGCAGTGAAGTGGATAATGTCAAACATCTGTATGGCGCGACCTTACTATGTCTGAGAGCACATCCTGATAATGCTGCTTTGCAGCTTTTGCTCGCTTATTGCATTACTTTTTTAGGCGCAGGGAATAACCAGACACTGAAAAATAATGCTTACAACAATTATATCGAAGGCTTTATGACTTTGTATAATAGGGATAATAAGCAGGTTTGGAGTGACATTGACACTTTTACATCTTATCTAAAAGCCAAAGTTCGTAAAGATGATAAGTTTATCAAGCAGAACTTGGTTGACGATGGTAAGAAAACGATAACACTGTTTGTCCATGAGGATAAGTTAAATGAAATAACAAAGAAATATCTAAAATAATTATATCAAAATGACATACGATATTAACGCTACTTTGGAAAGGTTAGAACAGAACCTAAAGCAACTTGATTCTGCAAGAAAACAAGTTGAAAACACTGTTCAAGCAAGTGAAGGACTGCAAAATGCCGTTGCTGGTTATGTCGCTTCAATCAATTCTCTTGTTAAAGAAATCAAAGAGTGGGAGAAACAATTAGAAGGAGCACAGGTTGGAATTTCAGAAGAAGTGCAGAAGTCAGTGGGTAAAATGACCTCTGCTTGCGAGAATATTACGTCTAGTTTCACATCTTCAGTCGATGCTTCTTTGCAAGAATTTACCGAGCAGAATAACTTGCTATCTGAAAGGGTCGAAGAACTTAGCGCTCTTCGTGAAGAGATAAAATCAACCACAAAAGAGATTCAAACCATTAAAAAGTTTCTTTTTGACATTTCCAAAGATTTGAAAGAATCTCAAAAGGGGCAAGATAATGCCATTGCATCAATCAGTCAAAATGTTGATGACCTTCCCTCAAATATTAAGGAACATGCTGATAGCATTACTACGAAGTTGAATCAATGGAATCAGGAGCTGAAAAAGTTAATAGATGATATTTCTCCAAAGATAAAATCTATTGAAACAAAAGTTGATGCAATTACCAATATAATTAATTGTATACAGACTTCATGCAATACCATTAAAAGTTCAACTGATAATATAATTAACGAGACTAAGAATTTGCAAAATGAATTAGCGACTTCTTCTGAAGCTACGACGAAAGCAATTAACATCAATCGTTGGATTATTATTGCTGGTATCATTATTATTGTTGCTTTGCATTTCATTCGTTAAATAGTAAGCTGTAATTGTATGCACAATCGTCCTATAGCTAAACTCATTAAATGGTTTGTCAAACGTGAGAAAGGCAAATTAGTTGATGCACGTATCCGAAATACAACGACGTTTTGCTTATCTTGATATGAATGACCAAAAGAAAATCCTTTTATTGTTCCTATTTTCCGGTAAATTAAAAAGAACCAAAACAACTAAAATCTAAAATATTTATGAACTCACGTAAAAAATCTATTTTAATCTATTTAGGTGGTATCATAACGGGTATCATTCTTACTTTTGCATTTTTTTTCTTTGTAGCATTAGGAAATACAAACGGAACGCCATCTGACAATAATGTCGTTATGTTTGAAAAGCCACAGCAAGAAATTAATGTCCATTCCTTTGAGATTATGCAAGTACTTCCAGATGGGAGTGCATTGGCAACGGTAGAAGATATTTCTAATATAGGAATGATTGTTTTATTCCTTGCTGATAAAGAAATTTCATATTATGATAATCAAAAAATAGATGTTCCATCAGACAAACGTGTAATGCAAGTAGGTACTTACAAATACATCTCGCGTAGTGAAATGGAGAAAACTGTTCCGATTGTAGAAATTATGGATAAGTAAAAACTCTTACCATATAAGGTAATATTTAGTAAAAGAACTACCTGTTTCCATAGAGAATACGTAACAGGTAGAAAATCACCTATATACAAATTTATCTACTTGTCTTAGAACTTCGAATGACGAAGCCTAATACAAGTGGATTTATTTTTGAAAATACGAGAGGGAAAGATACATTATGTTGCCTTATTAAATTAGGCAGTCAGGAGCTATTCTTCAGCGCCTGAATTTATTACTATAAAGAGACTATAGATTTATAATCCCCAAATCGGTTATTATGATTGGGGGTTATAAAAATTTCAGTCATCATAATTTCTACCCCAACGATTGGGCTCAGGATTGTTGTCATAGGGGTAAAAGCCTTCTTTTTCAAATTCAACTACTTGTCCCAATTTGGGATGTTTGCATAATATAAAGCACTCATCTCCCTCTTCATCTTTACATGTAGCTACTGTACTTTCATTATTTCCGAACATAAAATCAAATGGGCGAGACCTTCCTATTTCCTTTGATATATAAACATAGGAATAGTATTCATACGAAGAGTGCTTCTTATCTTGTGTTAGAAATCTTAACGTCTTTCCTTCAGCATCAAGCCATTCGTCAGCGACACGAATTCCACCGTGATAGTAACAAAAATCACTAAGTCGTTGGCTTTCTATTTCTATTATGGTTGCTTTCATTTGTATATTTTTAGTTATCATCAGAACTTATAAAGAATAAGGAATAGGGCTATTGGTTATCAGTACCCTAAACCTTATTCTATATAACGTCTATTATTGATAGAACAAAGGTAGGTGTTTTTCAGCAATTAATAACATGAGTTCTGAAATAAATTCATCACTATTCCCAATCTCATAAGAATATTCCATTATCTTCCTCGATGAAAGTGAGTCTCTTCTTGTGCGACAGTTTCCATTTTCTGTTCCTGTTTTTCAGCAATGGACTTGACATCAGCAGTGGCGTTATCAGGCAATCCGTAACGGGTGATGTTCTGTCTGACTTCTTCAGCAGTGACTTTACGCATCACATCATAGGTTCCTCCAACAGACGGGTTATATACCACGGCATAGTGTTCGTTCTCCACCAACAGGTCATCTCCACGGTATTTTGTAGGAGACAGGTAAGTGTTGGACATGTCTATGGCATCACCGGCATCGTACTCAATGGCTTCCTTCAATAGTGCCTCATAATCGCCCTTTTCTTGTAGCTTGTCAAGTCTGTCTGTGTCTTCACCCATTTGAAGGTAGGCTATAGAAGCATAGTACACAGGCTCTTGGCTATTACTTTGGACTACTTCTATGTTTTGTTCCTGGTCAATTTTCTGTTGCATGGCATCAATACATTTTGTAATCATACTTGATGCCTTTTTCACATCTGTCAGTGTAGTTTTGATGAATTCCGGAGATTCATTCAAGCTGTCAAGCCAGCTTTTGAGGTAGCTGGCACTGTCTTCTTTCAGATGCTTGGTCATACCATAGCGTTGTGCAACGAGGGCTGCACTTAGCTCGGCCACAAGCTCTTCCCGGGCATATTCCTTACTACCAAAGGATGTCGGCTGTAGTCTTCCCAACTGATTTTCTGCTCCTGTGGAATGGGCCATTTCATGCCCCAGGTTGGTATAGAATGACTCACCATCCTTGAACTGCTTTTTCTCAGGAACGACAATCTCATTCTTCGAAATGCTGTAGTAGGCACTGTCTCCGTAAGTAGGCTTGATAGGGCAGATCCATTCGTTATCCTTTATTATCCGGTCGATAGGAGCAAAGGAAAATTCTTTACCTTCAGATTGTGGACTTATCTGTTTTCCTGCATCAGCAAGTTTCTTATATAAATCAGGACGAGCTTCCTGAAGATTGGTCTGGGCCACATTGAACACGTTATATACCTGAAGCTTCGGATAGACGTTGTAGCCTTTCTTTTCCTCCTCACTTAGCTGTTTATACTCATCGTATTTAATTTTCTCTTTTGTCTCTTTATCGACAACAGTGAATGTCGTGATGAACACCGGGAAACTCTTTTCTCCTTTCAGGATGGAGACCTTTGGTAGTTCCTGACCATTATTATCTTTTATCGGCTGACGTACTCCCTGTTTGTCTTTGGTGTAGTTCAGACCGGCCACACGGTCAAAAGTACAGAATACAGGCAGTTTATATCCCTGTTTCTCACAGTGCATCATGAGTAAGAGTGCATTCATTCCATTGTATTCGCGGCCAGAAAGATTTCTCGGCCAGGAGATGGATTTATCTGTAAACCAAGGCTTCTTCCAGTCATTCTGCAAAGTCTTGATTTTCTCAATCATCATCTCTGCGAATTTATCCAAGGCCTTATCTTCACTGCTACGGCCATCTGAATTATAAATCTTTTTACCTGTCATAGTCATTAGTGTTGGTAAGAGTTAGAGCTTTTCTCCCAAAGAGAGCATTCGCTTATGCGGCATGTAAGGTCAAGTCTGTTATTGTACACACCTAATTCCAATTCCCCCTTAGCATTGATTCCGGCTTTGGGTTGCATCCATGCTTCTTTTCTTTTGTCGAATTGCATAAAGCGTACCCAAGTATAGGTGTAATTATCTCCATCCTTTTCGCTACTATAAGCGGAAAACACCGTAAAGGACTTACCACTTTTAGTTGTCTTGTCCTCAATTTGTTTGCCTAAAGTACCTCTGAACTCCATTGTACCGTTAATGCCGTCGTTATTGCTTGCATTGAATGTGTTAATGCCAGTTGCAGACAGGTTAAGGTATAATGCTTCTCCCTTTTTGTGAAACATTAGAATACCGGCTACTTCAATGTGAGTCCCAACTTGAATTGGTGGTAACTCAGATAGGCTGTTGCAGGTCTTGGCCACACTGATTTCAACTGTCTTGTTAATTCCTGATTTTGCCGGAATAACTATATTAATACCGAATGATGCGAACTGCGTACCTTCTTTGTTAGCACGCATTTGTGCCTGGCGGGAAACGGTGCCACACACGGTTACATTACATTTAATCATAATAAAACGAATTGATTGTTATACTTAAAAAGCAAATTATTTCAACTGTACAGACTCCTGTCTGCCTTGTTGGTTCTCCAGATTGTTCTGATAGTTTTGTGACATCTGCAGCGTGACCACGGCAGAGTTAATAACAGAGGCGATGCTACGTCGTTTCTCATCATCGTTCATCATGGTACTGCCAAGTGTCTGTTGGATCTTGTTTATTTCTGCATTACTCAGTTCTCTGTTGAGTTGTACAACTCCATTGTCTGCATACAGATTGGGTTTACCATCATGCAGGCTTATGGTGCAGGTCTTATAGAATGGGAGGATAGGAGTAAGGTCTATGCTTTTACTGACAGCTGCATCAGTGGCCTTCTGCATCTTTTCCTCCTCACTTGACTTGTCTATCTGGAGGGCAAGAGCCATGAGTGAGGTGAACATAGTCATGGCCATCTCTATTACAGGATCAGCTATAGGCATATTCACCCCACTGTCTTCAGAGGACAGAATTTTCTTCATCCACTCATCCGGACTCATGGCTGTATCTGGCTGCACATTGGCATCGGATTGACTTGCACTCTTGTATTGCGCAGTCAGATCTTTTCCGTTGCTGAGAACCTGTAGTGAGATGTTCCCTTTTTGTGCAATCTCAGCAAGATATGCAGCCGGGTCAATATCTCTTTTTGTTCCATCTGTGGATATGGATTTAACTCCAAAATGAAGATGTTCACCAGTAGTCCGATACCCGGTGTTTCCTGAAATGCCAAGCTTCTGTCCGGCAGCAACTTCATCACCGACCTTGACGGATATACTTTCCAGATGCATGTAGGTACATTGATATTTACTGCCATCGTTCCTGTTGTACTCGACAGTCACAGACCGTCCTCCGTTTGTATTGGCATTACTGTTCACATTGACAACTTTTCCCTTATCTTCAGTAGCAAGGACGGCCTCATGATTTGTCTGGATGTCAATTCCTTTATGCACCTGATATTTACTTGTGTCTAAAGGGTCTTTTCTTGTACCAAAGGGAGAAGTAACCAGCATAAACTCCTCTCTCTTTAGAGGGAAGGAATATTTCTTTTTTTCAGTATCCTGTACGGAAACATCATTTGATGTGGCTTGACGCGGATTGTCAGCAGTTCCAAAGGATTTACCCTCTGCCTTCATCTCCTGCATTACCATCTGGTCATATTTTTGCAATCCGTTCTTCTCGATAATATTCTGAAGGGTTGCTGCGTATTGTTTGCTTGACGCATATCCTGCATCCTGTAATCCGTTTGTCCATCCTTTGTAGTCATCAGGAGAGAGTTGGAACAGCTCTGCGTATCTTCCGTTCCTTTTCAGGAACTGAGAATGATGCTCATAGGAATCTCCAACATTCGCATACTGGCAAAACTTTTCGTTTGGACGGTCATCGGTATATACAAGATATTTGCCTCCATTCTCAATCCAGCTGGAGGTAGCTTTGATCCCAAAATGGTTGTTTCCCTTACGGGACAGTTCACTCTGGCCACTGGCACTTTCACAGATACCCTGTGCAAGTGTGACAGATGCAGGTATGCCATATCTGCGCATCTGCTCCATGGCATACTCTGCATATTGTTGGATATATTCTTGATTCTTTGACATTGCGGTTACATGTTATCTGTGCATTCTTGAAACCTTGCTCTCTTCCTGATTATCGGGTTCATTTTTCTGTTTTTCAGTAACGTCTTTTTCTTGCCTGGGAGTTTCCAATTGGTCACAGATGGCAATTCGCTCACCGGCACGAATCAGTTTAGGAAGGTAAACATCGAGCGCATGGTGAGGAAACCCTGCTATCATAAGAGGTTTTCCTTCAGCATCTTTTGTGTGATTGCTTTTGCTGAGCGTGATTCCAAGTATTTGGGCTGCTTTCTCTGCATCGTTGCTGTAAGTTTCATAGAAGTCTCCACATCTGAAGAGCAAAATTGCATCAGGATGCTTCGATTTTAATTCATAGAATTGCTTCAGCATCGGAGAGAGTTCGGTGGTTACCTTTGTTTCTGTCTTAGGACTTTCATCCTTGCTCTTATTGCCCTTAGATTCGGATGGCCCATGAGATTCACTCTGTCTGCTCTTTTCTTCGGTCTGTTCCTCATATACTTCCGTTTGCTGATTTGGATTTTTTGACTGAGTCTCCTGTTCTGATTTATCCGTACCTACTGCAACAGCATCTGTACGGTCCTTACGGAGCACATCGGCAAAAAGACTTGCTGCAAGATGTTTCTTGTAATCTTGCATATCTTCCGCCAGCCACATACGTTGCCATTGTTGTGGACTAATTTCACGAGCCTTCAATTTTTCACCGTTGACAGTGGGCATACATAATATCACACTGGGAGTACTCTCAGTACCTTTGGTCTTGAATATATTCACACGGTCTATCCTTGCGAGTTCTTCTGCTGTTGCATCACTTTTGAAGAGGTCAACCTTAATGTCCGGACTGTTCTGGGCGGCCATATAGTATTTCTGGGCCAAATCCTGACGTACTTTTTCTGAAGTTTCTTCGTCACCTTGCTTTATTGTGGTAAAGAAAAGGTTCAGATCTGCCTTCTCGGGGTAAACGCTGAAGCTCTTTTCATTTTCGGGCTTCAGATAGAGTGCCCATTTCCCTTCGTCATTACGCAACATGAGTATCTTTTCAAAGTCTATGGCACCGGAACGTCTGACGGCATCAGACACATCAAGTAGTGTAAGGGTCTCCAGATTCCACTTGTTCATGCGGTTCACGGACACCTCCTTACCGTCAAAAAAGCTGTCATCGGGACGATACCCCATAGAACCATCTATATTGTAGAATGTAACCGTTTCATATCCCTCTTTTTGAAGTGCATGTTCGATACGGCCTTTGTTCATTCCAGGAATCTCATTCTCGACTCCTAATGAAGCTCCAGATGGGAGAACCACATCAGCCATTTTCTGTTCAGGTTCTTTTATAACCACGAACTCTTTTGTATCTATGTTGGGCAATGTCTTGATTTCATCGGCTACATAATAGTGTTTGGGAAGAATGTGCTTAATATCTGCTATCTGATTCTGTAGGACTCTGTTGTTGAGCTCTACTTTCTCACCACGTTCAGCCTTGTGAATCATATCTATAGCGTTGTTTACATCCCTTTCCAGTATATCCGGCAGATGCGGGTCTTCTTTAAGTTCTCTGAGCCAGTAATCGGTCATCTTCATGCTGTCCGGAGAGAGTTTAGCTGAGATACCCAACTCCTGCAGCTTAACAGCTGAAGCTACTTCCACAACCAGCCTTTCCTGTTTCATGGCATCCTCTGAAACCTTTCCGTTCTTGACTACCATTCCTTCACGGGCGAGTCTCTGTTGATGTCCTGTTGCGGACATAAGCATGGATACAGCATCACGGGCATAGTCTTCATAATGTTCATAGGATGAAGCAGGTGGCAGGAAGACAATATCCTTCTTGCTGTCGTAATGCGCTACACCTGTAGTATCAGTGCGTATATCAACCAGATTTTTTCGTGACTGTTCCAGAAGATTTTCGACACCCTGACGGATTTCATTCGATGCTGACTCTACATCTGTACGGTCTTTCAGAGGACCGGTCTCTTTTACTACCGTATCAAATGTTGTTTTATCAACCATAGGGAGTGTGGTCTGCTCGATATTGAAAAGTGAGCGGACTTCACGGTTCCTGATTCCTTTATAATCCTCCTGCTTGTCAGCTGGCAGTGCTTGATAGTCTGAGCGACTGATTTTCTCTTCAGGATTATGTTTGTTTACATACTCATTCCAATTATACCAGAGAAAAGGTACTCCCTTTTCTTTGGTCTGGACAGATTCACCGCGTTTCTTTGCTTCAGAAAAAAGCGTATATTGATTTGTTTTGTATCCATTCTGGTCGCTGTGCATTCCCAATATGATGGCATTGAAAGCAGAAATCTGCAAAGGCTTCAGATATAGTTTCGGTGCTTTGCGACCATCGTTGTCAAGCCACATTCCACCATTTTCTTTGGCTTTATTGAAAGCATTCTCAAAAAGCTCAACCTGACGTACTATTGCCATTTTCTCTTGTTGGTTCTTCTCTTCCATAAGTCTGATTATTATATTGTTATCCTTTTATCTTTGTGCAAGTGGTCTTGCTAATGTTTGCCGTTCGCTTGCTTCATAGTTTTCAGAAGCAATCTGACGCATCTGGTCATTCTTGGCCAGTATTGCATTTGCAAGTGTGTTGAGAGGTAAAGCTCCCTGCTGATAAGCATCCACAACTTTATCCGGCAAAGTGATGCTGCAAGGAACCTTGTCTATTGTAGCAATCAGACAGTTGGACCTAATCTGAGGATTGACAATCCGGGGATTGAGCGGTTCATCAGGATAAACCCGATAATTCACTGGGCTGTTTCCTGCTTCAGGGTGCTGATGTGCTTTGAAATCATCCAAAGTCTCATGCCCGGCCTTGTTCAGCAGATTGAGTCCTCCCATACCGATAAGTATCATTTTCAGGATTGGATTCTTGACAAACATGCCTGTAACGATACTGGCAATAGGCATCATATTGTCCTTCAGATTGATTGACTTTGTTTTTCCCGTGAAGAGTCCTACAAGCATATCAGGCAGCATAGCCAGTACATATCCGATATTGTGTCCGATGTCGCTGATGCCATTGAGTCCGAAAGAGGTCAGCAACCCTTGCCATCCGTCCATATTGGTCTGTTCCGGCTTCGGGGAGGTCTGTTCTTCTGTTGGTTGTTCCTCTTCGACCGCTTCTTCTTGTTCCGGTGCAGTCTCTGCTGATGAAGTCTTAGTCTGTGGCTTTTCTTCTGACTGCTTTTTCATTTTCTCCTGGTCTTGTCTATATTGTTCCTCGCATCCCGGGCGCACTATTGAAGGTATGTCTGAACGGTCTTCCTGTTTGTCAGAGAATTTAGATAACAGGAAGTCACCGCCGACCCATGTGGCCGCTGTTTTCCAACCGCCACCGGCTCCACCCATACATGCGAGATCGGTTACGGATCCGAGAATTATACCTGTGTTCTTTTCCCACGCAGATGGGTTGTATCTCTTTTCGGCTTCTGTATCCATATGATGTTCTAATGGTGATTTTGCAACTTCCTGGGGGAGATAAAAGATGGTGTTAGTTGCTGCCTTCTTTAAGATATATTCAATGGATGAGCGTGGAATCTTATCCTGAATCATCTTGTCTATCATCTTTTTCTCCATGGCGGAATCAACGGTGATGTGCTGGCGTTGAAGTTCTTTCTTGACCATTTTAATATAATCTTCTGCTGTTTTCGAGTTCCATTCACCTGTGTAACGCAAAGACTGCATCTGTGCCTGTCTGGCAGACATTCCACCATCAGGACCAATGGTACTGGCCATCAATCCTGCAAATGATGAGGTGTGCTCTTTTAACTCAGCTGTCATCTTATCTTGCAGTTCATTCCGGACCTTGTTCATGATTGGAATGACCTTTGTCCTGAATATTCTATCTTGTTCTGACTCTGCCATGAGCTGCTGTTTTATATGATTGATAATTTATATGCCATTTATAGATTTATCTGGTTGAGTAATTGTTCGCGTGTCTGTTCTATGGCATTGTGGTATACTTCCATCTGCTTCGGAAAATATTCTTCCAGCCATTCATCCTTCTCAATGTTTTCGTTGATAAATTTGATTGCCAGTTCACGTTCAATCTCTATCGCAGCTTCTCCTTTCTCACTACCATTGAACCATGCTTTAGTCCACCATCTGATACCTGACTTATCAGGATACACGCTTACCATACGGGGAATATCGAAGCTTTGAACATCAATATCGAGCTCTGCCAACGGATCAATAAGTCCACTGGTTGCTATGGCCAGTTCTTGTGCTTTTTTTTTTCGTAGTCACTTAAACTGGAAAGAAATATCTGATGACGCAGGGCAAGATAGTTCAGGAAATCACTGATAAGCAGATTTTGTACCCGTTCTGCAATCGGTATGCTTCGTGCTCCCATACCTAATGGATTGGCCATACTGGGGATGGTCTCATAGAAATAATTCTTCATGGCCGACAGTGAGAGAATATTTCTCAAAGTGAACTGTGTCTGTTCGGGTAAAGTATAGGCACCGAGGCTGATGTCTTTCATGTAGTCTGGAAAGAAACGCATCATCAGATTCTCTATCTCTTTGCTGTCTTTGTCATACATGGTTCTGACATCCATATCCAGTGTCACAAATTGTGGTACCGCACCAGGTTGCCCATTTTGTTCCATGACTTTCAAGTTACTGTATATCATGGTCAGGAACTCCAGAGGATTGAGCTCTTCTCCTTTATACTTGACCTCCATGTGGAGTATTTCCCCACTTACGGCAATAACCTGACCGGCTTTGACCTCACTTCCGTAGTTGGCAAAAACGTTCGAGAGGTGTGCGTATTTTACTTCGTAGTCTCCATAGCGTGTCACCTGATAGATACCATGTACGGCATCATTCCCAAGTCCAGTAATCTTTCCTGTTGCAACTGCTGAAAGAAGATAATGGTTGGCCTTGAAATCCACACCATGATGAAAAAAAGGTTCCCCTGTATGCGGATGTTTCTGTTTACCGTAGCCAAGACTCATCTGTACGTCACGGCCTTTTTCTTCGTAGGGCATACAGTATCCACTGTCTGAACGAAGAATCATTTCTTGTGTATATTGCATATTATATCTGTTTATAAATTTTACTATTATCTTCGTCTGCCGCCACCAGTGCCTTGCGCAACCTCCGACTGTTGACTTTCGTCTTGACTTTGTGCAGCAGGTCGTTTCTTCTCACTGGCAAGTGCCTCGTTCATATTTACATTATTTCCTATCATCATCATGGCAAGCACAGCTCCAGCTATCTTGCCCATCCATCCGAATCTTCCGAAAACAAGTAGTGCAGCCACTACAAGTCCGATGAGACTCAGACCGGAAACATTCCCTTTACCTATATTGCTGAAAAAGTTCCCCATCATGTTTCCACCGTTCCCGGAGAAAACACCTTGTAGGAACTTGCTCATACCGCTCCATTTGCTGTCTGCACTGGTGATGGCATCATTGACATTTTCAGTGAGACCAGTTACAGAGTCTTTCACCTCTTTCATACCTTCACCTATATTCGAAACTGTATCTCCAATCTTTTGTGTCGTTTCTTCGCCAATGACAGCATCGCTGACAATACCCACTACGCTTTTGTCTGTAGTCAGTTTCTCCCAACCGATGTAGCCCAGGCTTCCACCTATGGCAGCAGACTTTGTGGCGCTTCCTAATCCTTTTAGCGTTTGCTGAGGATGTACTACTGCACCCCCTGCCGATTTAGCTATAGCTTTTATAGCTCTTCCTCCTAAGCTGACTGCTGCTTTCAATAATGCTCCCCAACCCATACTTAAAGTTTGATTGTTAAATTGTTATCCTGAATTATCTTTATACCTGAATACTTACTTTGGCTTTGCGTTCCTCTTCCATCTTTCCTTGCATTTCTGTACAATATTGGGCTTGTCCACCTCACTTCTACCATTGTAGTCTATCTCCGCCCATATGTCAGAGAGTGAAGTATATTTAATAGCTCTCGTAAGCCTTTTGAGCTTTTGATTCATGAGTTTAAGTTTCGGGCGGATGGAAAAGAGAACTTCTAGTCGTTCCTTCTCTGTCATTTTGGTATCGGAGAGGCACAGTTGCCGGATGTCATTGACTATATCAACACTATTCATGATAAGTTCTCTATAGATTTTATTCCTGTTTGAAGACAATGCTACTGCCAGGGCATTTCCTGTCTGGTGCTGGATCTGGTCATTAAAAGTTCCCAGGTGTTTCACGAGTCGGTCTATTTCATGATAGAATCCATATATCTGTGCCGCATAACTGATGATGCTATGAAAGTTATCCAAATAAATGTTGAACTCCTTTTGCAGGTCAGTCACTCCTTGTACTTCTTCCTTTATCCACAGATGACCTGTAGATTCCAGAAGCATCATTTGTTCCTGCTGCTTCAGTTCTTTTTCTGCCTTATTTGTGTATGCCAGAATCATTCCGGCCAAAACAGGGTCGTTGCCCTGAGCCCGGAGAAAACTCCCACCCAGCCCTTCAAAAGGGAGGGTGAGAGAAATAAGCATGGCAAAAAACAGCAATAAGCGTTTCATTGTGTTATCCTGATAATCTTTTATGGTGTTACTATTCGTGCGCATCTATGCCACCTGTCCAAAGCTTGACCGGCAATCTCAGCGGTGTTCCTGTCTATCATTCCTGCAGTGGCTCTGTTCCATACATCGGCCATTGTGTAATAACGGATGCTGATGGAGAGCTGTGAAAGTCTTTTGTTGAATTGTGCCAGACGGTCATTCAACTCCCAAAGAATCTTACTGCGTTCCGCACCCGTAAGCATATTGCTTGCTCCACCTTTGGCTACGGCATCTTTCAGGATGCTGTATACAGTGATGAGTTCAGTCGCTGTTTCGATATAAAGGTTATTCATACTCATTGTGGCCATTATCCCTTGTGGATTCTGTGATATGGCTTTCTTCAAATCACAAAGACTGATGAATATCCTTACACCGTCATCATAGAGATGACTGCATGCTTTAAGTGTGGAGGCATAGCCAGACACGGTTTTCAGGTAGCTGTTGTACTTTCTCTCCCATTGCTTTATCTGAGTGAACTCTGCCGCAATGGTATTTTGTAGTAGTGCCGTCTTCTGCTGGTCTTCAATCTGATTCTTGATTTGACCGTTGATAAGCTCATTACCTTCGGCTAATGCCACATATTCCATCGGATTGCTGGAAACCAATTGGGCACGACCTTCAAGACGGAATAGGAACAAGGCCAAAGCAATGGCCGAGATAATCATCCATCTGCTGTCGTAAGCAATGCCTTTGGAAGTCTTGGCTTCTGACGATATATTATCTGTTCGTGATTTCATAGATACCTTTCCTTTGTTTGTTATACTCAACTCGTTCACGGATAATTCCTACAACATCAATGCGCTCCTTGATTCCAAATATGTCCAGTTTGGGATTGGAACGGTCTCCGCTGAAAATCGAGACAGTCTTCAATCCGAACAGCTGTTCCACGATACCACGGTTTTCACTGAAGTCAACCACCCTGTAGAGTTCAATGTAGTCACTCTTCCTGATAAGTACACCATGTTGGATAATCAGTTGTTCGGATGTGATGATATAGCTCAGTTTGTGTAGATAAAGACAACCGTAGAGCATGATGCACGTCATGATTGCCCCGAGTACCACAAAAGGCATCTTATAGGTGATGCTTTCGTGACCGGCTGCCAAGAACAGGGCACAACTGATAAGAAATGCCATGCCTTGTGAGATAATGTATTGCGCCCAGTGAGGGTGCAATGTGATTATGCTGAACCGTCTGTTTGAGTCTGTCATATCATTTATCGTTTTAGTCCGCTCTTTTTGGTTTCTTCATTTTCTTCTTCTCTCTCTTCAGTGAGAGAAACACCATTTTCGTCAAAGGCTGTCTCAACGACATCGGTCATTGAGTATTGTTTCTTTTCCAACAGTTCATCATTAAAATCCTTATAGCCTTCAGACGGCAGTTCACGTACTATTCCTATTGGATTCAGGTCTTGTCCGTCCTGCACATGGAGCTTTTGAAACAGGGCCTGTTTAAACTCCTGATAGGCTTTGTTCATCCTGTCAGCCGCTTCCTGCTTGTCTTCCTTACACAGAAAGGGAGAATAATGGTATTCCCATGCCTCATTTCTTGCTGTGTCATAAGCGAGGTAAAGCTTCTGTAGTCCTTCAGGGAGTTCCACATATCTGTCATCGTCAATATCAAGCAGTTCTTTGGTAGATGTGATACCTTCCTTGAAAGTTTCAATGAAACCTTTCATGTCTGATGCAACGGACTCAGGATGCAACGGATTCATCTTTTGTACGATGGATTCAAAGTTGAAGACGAACTGTTTTCCCGCCAGGTCATTGTCAAAGCCAAGATGGAAAGTAGCACCAGGAGCAGCCTTGACCACTCCCTGTATCTGCCCGTAACTGGGATTTCCTCCGGTGGAGATAAATACGGCTGACTTCAGCTCCTGTCTTGCTTTGTAGTCCAGTCCGGAGTCTTTCTTCATTCTCAACTGGTAGAATGCCATGGCATCGTATGCACTCTCAAACACATATACATCTTTCGCATCTTTCAGTTCCATGTCTTTCGGACTTGCCATCCACAGGCCTTCACTTGCATTTGTACCGGCTGCCATACCTTTTCGTGCAGAGCCATCCTTACGTGGATAGCCTCTTTCTTCCAAACCGACACATTTCTCAGGATGCCCCGGTATATACATGGGAAAAGAAAGGTTCTTATAACTTGCTCCATTGTCTGCGGCCTTGGAAGCAAGAAAGAAGTTACGGTGAAAAGCACAACGTGTAGCAAAATCGATTCCTCTTGACTTGAAGAAAGCGTAAAAAGGTTTCTGAGAGTCAGCTTCATCAGGATGAAAACGCTCAATCTTATAATCTTTGATATTGAAAGGCTTTGCATCACGGGTAGGAGCAAGCACATTCTGGTTACGTTGCTCCACAGGAATATTCAATAGCCGCTGACAGACTTTGTGAACAAGAGCAGACTCTTTCATTCCTTGATTGTATTCAGGAAAGAGATTTGGATGTTCCCAAATGAAGGATGTGACAGAATACAGCTTTATCGTTGGAGGTTGGAAACAACAGTTTTTATTGGGCATGACAATAAATTTGTCACCCCTGATTCTGCGTCCATCATTATCCAGACGTACATAGGCAGGATAGCGCAAGCCGTCCCGCTTGTGAAGTGTATAACCTGCATCCGTCAACACGTCTCTGATATTAAGACGGTTGCGATAATCTTCAAATTTCTGCTCTTCGTTCATTGTGTTCTATGATAATTAAGTATTATCTGCCATGTCCTAAGCCGACTCCATGCTCAGCTGCATTGAGTCCGGCATCAAATGCTCTTGAAGCAAGATCCTGCGGTGAGTCCACACCTCCTTTGAAATAGACATGTGGCCCTGGTGCATGATGATGTTCAACAAACACGGCTGGAGGATAATGGTCTCTTCCGAGTTCTCGCATAACAGTAAGACCTGCAAGTAGAGCACCTCCAATCATGGCACCTATATTCCTTCCATGTCCCGGCGCATTCTTCATGTCTACTTCGTCAAAGATTTTAGAGAAGAGTTTCATGCGATGATAGTCATCTACGGCCATGAACTTTTCATATTGCTTTTGGCTTATCTCGTGACTGATGCTTTCGCCATTGATAACAGCGGTCATACGGAACATAGCATTGCCTTTTTCGTCTTGCTGGATTTCTCCTTGCTCGTTTCGTACAGGCTCAACTCTGATGTCGTCCACCTGTACCTCACGTCCGTTTCTTCCTTCCCGAAACCAACCTTTATCTTGGTTTATGTCATAAAGGCTGTTGCCATCCACATGGGCTACGCTTCGGTCTTCCTGCTCCGCAATGACATATTCATTTCCCTGAGTAAGAGGAAACGCATGTTCTGCCACTACTTCTTGTCTGGCATTCAGTTCTGCTTCCACTTCAGGAGTAAGATTCAGGGCTATCTGTTCATTGGAATTGAGCATGTCTATCGTCAATCTATCTGAAAAATCATTTTTGATGACGTTGTTGATGATGTCCAGGCGGTTCTGTACAGGTACATTCTTGATGGAATTGTCTGTAAGCCGGGTAACTTCTTCATCCGTCAGGTCGTAAACAAGATCATGCTGGGTGGTAGCCGACTGAATGGTCAGTGTCTTGCTGTTGGCATCTATAATTACTCCATGAGAAGACAGGCATTCCTGCCATTTTTCGTTACTGAAGTATACGTCTGAGGTGATAAGTTCCTTGTATGGTTTTGCCGGCTCCTGTGGACGGGTAGGTATTTCAACAGGTGGAATTACAGCTTCCAAATCTGCGAGTACATCCTGTGAGGGCTGCTGTGCCATATTTAGCTGTTCTCCTTTGTAATAGAAGCCATAGCCTCCATTGAGTAATTCACCTGGTTTGATTCTGCCATCAGGACGTTCCGGAACCATAGGGGCTCCCTGCAGGAACATGGCACCACCGACACGGCGCATGTGGAAGCCTTCCTGATTGCGTGGTGTCCATCCCAAAAATCGTCCATGAAACGGATCCATCATCATAAAGGTACGGCGTTTGTCCCACGGCAGTCTGCCGTATTCGCCAACACCAATCCGGTAGCCGTGAAGTCCCATGGCCACACGACCGTTGGCATTACGGGCATGGACAAAGTCTCTTGGCATATAGAAGTCTTTCTTCACTAAATCAGCAAAGGTGTTATAGGCTTTTTTGTTAGCCGAGTTTGTACCCCAATCTGCCAAGTCCCTCATCTGCCGGGCACTGATATGATAGGTTAGGAGAGGTGAGTCATGCCCTTGAACCGCCAGAAGATAGTTTTCTCCTTGTCGGATGATATGTGCTTGCATACCGTTGCGACGGAGAATATCCTGCAGCTCAGGTGACAAATCTCTACCTACTGGTAGTGCATTTGATCTGATTGACATATTGTGATTGATTTTAAATGTTGATTATTCGCCAGTTTCAACAAGCTCGCCTTTCCATTCGATAAAATCTTCGGCTGATTCTTCGTTAACTACAAGGTTCCTTTCATTACAGAATTCGGTGTATTCTTCCTGCCATTCCGGTGAGTGGTGATTGATGTAATCGAGCCAACCGTATTCTCCACTCTGTACTTTCTGTACAAGCTCGTCTTCTGGATAGTATTTGATATTTGCCATATTGGATTTGTTATTGATGGTTGTTACATTGGTTTATCGTTGCATCATGCGCATACCTTGTTTCTTCTGCTCATTCCAGATTTCTTCAGAGTAGTCCTCCTCATGGATATAGTCAAGATTACCATTTTCGTCCATGGTCCAACAACCGAAAATACCGAAGTTGTATTTGTCCCATTCCCGTTTGGCTTCTCTGCGCCAGACTTGTTCATTACCTGCGGAGAGACGGATACCCGTATTTGAATTCAGATCGATACCGATGGAAATCTCATCATCGTCTTCAATGATTGAGAGAATTTCTCCGTTCTGCAGTTTCTGCATCTCTGTCCCCGTAAGATGATAGCGGTCGGTAAGATATTGAATGTTCCTGCCTATGACTGGTGTCGGCACGCTCAGTACCTGTTTGCTATCCTGGTCAAGCTGGAAGAAACATTTGGTGCCAAGCTCGTGTCCCGTTTCGTTGCTTTCCAAATGTCCGATGATGGGTTTGCCTGCAAGAAGGCTTTGCCTCTGCTGCTCATTGAATACTTTTAAGTCATACTCGTCAAGCTTCGGAAAGAAGAGAACATCTACATTGCCTTCTGGCGTTCTTACAAGGCAGAATCGTGTTCTTGCCTTTACTTCTTCACCATCATCAGCAATGATGTGTACAGGTAAGACTGGAGAATGCCGGCCATTGAGAATATTCTGCAGAACATCAGTCGGCAGATCCTCAATCATCTCCTGTGTGAGTCCAAAACGTTCGAGAGTGCCGTAGGGCATTTCATTCTCATCAAAGTTGTAAATCATTTGTTACCTTTTTTAATGCGTTATTATTTTTGCTATAACAGTATTTCATTTTCTTATGAAGTACTTTATTAATAGTTAATTCAGAAACAAAAATAAAAGGTGTGATTAGAGAATCAGAAGAATGGGTATATCATACCTTAAGTTTTATATATCATTATGAAAGAAGTATGATTTATCGATTAAAATCATACTATTAGCATAAATAAAGTTAGAAAAATCACTTGAAGTATATGAGTTTTAATTCATGGTAATGGAGATATGTAATTTTGCCTCATGAATATTAGAAATATACTCATGATGGTGCTTCTGTCGTTGATGTCAGGTACTACAATAAAAGCTCAGTTTAATACGGTTGGATGTTTGTATAATCACCCAGCTAACAAAACAAAAAATCCACAAGAGACTAATGCTTCTCCTATTGTGGATAATCTGATGTTGAAAGATTCTTTGAAGAATGTTTCATCATATAAAAATGTCGTAAATTCATGCGGGGAGGATGTAGGTACCTCTTCTCATACATCTGATGATATTCTTCAATATTTGAATATGGCTTATCCATTAAAGAGTGTTCAGATAAACTCAGAGTTTGGAATGCGTCGTCACCCTGTAACACATAAATATTGTATGCATAATGGAGTGGATCTTCAGGCACGCTACGAACCTGTGTTTTCCATGCTTCCAGGGAAAGTGGTGAAGGCTGCTCATGATAAGCGTTCTGGCAGATACATCACAATTCTGACTGGCAACTACACGGTCAGCTATTGTCATCTGTCATCATCTAAGGTTACAATCGGACGATATGTTAAGGCTGGTGAGATAATAGGGGTGTCTGGTAATACGGGTATGTCAACAGGCCCCCATCTGCACCTTACAATAAAAAAGGATGGTAAGGCTATTGACCCTATCATCCTCTTGAACTGTGTTCGGACTATTGTGTCGTTAAAATAAAATATCACCAGTTGTCGTCCTCATTACCTGTTAGACCATTCTTGATGCACTCTTCAATCTTATCCATAACAACATTCGAGTAGGCATGAGCCATAACAAGGGCCTTGCTTGATGTCTTTTTGTGTGAGTCTTTTTTAACAAAAGGGAAACAGGTGTCTAATGTCCAGTTCTCGTCCGAACGTGTTGGAATGGTACCGCCTAAAGCTCCAATCCATCCTCCACCGACAGCGACATTAACCGAATAGAACGGAATAGTATAGGTTACTCTTACTCTGCCATCTTTAATATCACACTTAATGACCGGCCTGATATTCACGTTATAGCTATTGGTTCCGCCAGCGTGCTGAGCAATGTCTGCTACATATCCTTGTGCAATGATAGTTCCCAATTCCTTGTCATTTAGTTTAATGACAGAGTTTGCATCATTGAATGTGGCCGTAAACCAATAGTTGAGTAGTACGTAGAGTTCATCTTTTGTTTTACCCTCTGCAGGAATAATCTGAACGTATGTTATGCCGTTATTCTTGTCCAGCTGGAGTTGCTGCCCAAGATTTTCAGCTGCATCAACCCATTTTTCTCCATACTTCTCTTTTGCGTAGTCTTCCAGTTCATCTGTTCGCAAAAATTGTGCATCTATTGTAGTGCATAGAAAAAGTGACATCAGTGCCGTAAATATTACTTTCTTCATTGTTTATAGATTTTGGTTATTAATGTTAGAAATCAAATCCAAGCTTGATAGCAATTGCTTCAGTATTATACTGTTTTTTATCTCTTGTGTAATCCATCCTGCCATGGTCAATAAATCCATCAAATACTTCAAACTCCAATTTCTCATTTGTATATCCAAGGGATAGACTAAGACCCTGTTTGTCGTTAAGCGCATATCTGATACCAACAGAGGCAATGATATATAATCCACCACCATTTGTTATGTAGGTTCCACCCTTCAAGTCAGCAAATGGAGCAAACTTTCCTTTGCTGAAGTGACTTCTGATATTTGCAAACACAGGAATATCAACCTTACTGTCTCTTACATCCAATGGAATATCCATACCACTTGTTTCGTATGACGGCATGAAATGTAGTCCAACTCCGGCTCCTAAAAAGAAATATGGATTGAACTGGTAGCCATGTGAGGTATTGATTTCCACTCTTCCGAACTCATAATCTCCTATACCAATGGAATAACCGGCATCAACATATCCCTTATAATTGCCACTTGAAATGCTTTGTGCACTACAGTTAAATGAGAATAGCAATACTGATACTAAAAGAATAAAAAGTTTCTTCATAACATTTATTATTAAATTGGATTTATAGAATTGTTTTCAACCACAAAGCAAATAAAACACGAGGGTGTGTCAAAACTCATTTTTTGAAAACATGAACTTATAATTTGAAATTTGAGTATTCTAAAAGGCTAAAGAAAGGGCCGTATCATTACTCAATACAGAGTTTAATACGACCCTTTTAAATATTACAGTTATAATCTGTAACTTTGAGGAGTAGTCCTTTTAATTTTGACACACCCTCATTATAAAAAAACTATTTCGGTATTGTGTATTTTTAATTTTCTCTTTTTTCATAGTCACTTTCTTATTCGTAATCACCATTAGCCACTGTTTTAAGAATAAAATCATTATCAAACTCAAGCCTTATTTTTGCTCTGGATGCATCGCCAACATATGACGTATAGAATGAAAATGATTTCATCCCGTATGGACGTATTTCGTCGTATGTAACGTAGCCGTCATCTTGAGTTACTTCAGTACCATTTCCTTTCAAATACGTAACCACGTATTTTACATTTGGTATGGTATATTGGGTGTTATTTCTTACAACTCCTCTTCCACTTGCAGAATAACTATAATCACTTGTTTCCCAATTCCAGTTTGCTATAGTTACATTCTCAGTAAGATAAGTATAAAACTTTAATGATAGCGAAATAATTGCAGTTGATGCCTCAGAATATTTCTTTGAAATCTGTTGGTCTGTAAGAGTATCTCCTTGTATATAGCCTTTTCTCTTTGCGAACATATATATAGGATCATCAGAAAGATTGCATAGCCCTTTTGAGTCATAAATTACATAGCCGTCACCTGGTTTCTTATCGTCTTTAGGCTTTGTATATATGATAATGTCTGACTCTGTACTTTTACCGAATCCGTTAGTGAACTTGTTTGTTAATGCAACACTGTATTTCTTGTCTTCGAGTTCTCTTACTTCTTTCAAGATTATTGTGTCTGATTTATAATAGTTCTGAAGGTTTCCAACTTCAGGATATAGTTCAACCATTTTTTCTTCCTTATTGTTTTTGATAGCGGAAAAAAAATCTTGTGTAACTTCTTTAGCCTCTTTCTTGTAACCACAAGAAACAAGGAAGTTTGCTGATAGTACTAAGCATACAATAGTAGATGGTTTCATAATAAATTGTTGTTTATATGTTTTATTCGCAAACATATATAATTGTTATGCAGCCTATCTGCAAAACAAAAAAAAGTACGAGCTAACATTATTATTATTGTTAGTTCGTACTAATTTATCACTAAATACCGTTACATTCTTTGGTATATGTTCACTGTAAACATTTAGATTAATGCTCAAGCATTTGATATATTAGTTATACATTTTTTGTTTTCATAAATGTAGCAGTAAACTCCTTGCATTTTCGCATATCCTGTTTTGAAGAAGCTATTGAGAAAGTATTATATTTCTCGAACATATCCAGTCCTCTTCCAAGTGAGATTGTCCATCCTGTATCTGTTTTGATGCATCGGTCATGGAAATCTCTAAATTTGTATTCAAAGTTTATACCATATGTAGCAAGGTCATCCTTAATGTCATCCAAACGATCTATAAGCTCGGGGATTTTATCTTCTTCCTCATTCGTAATAAGGTTGAGTTTTAAATCATCAACAGGACGAGTATTGATTAGCATCAAAGCAAATTCCATAAAGTTCTTGATTTGCCAGGGAGCACGTATATACGGATCTTCAACTGTAATTTCACTTGCATTTGCCATGTATGATGCAAACAGTTTCTCATAGCTGACACCTGTTTGACCCATTCTGAAAGTCATGCTTTTCTCTTGTAGAATAGGAATACGAGGTCGTTTTGTTCCATGACTATCTGAAATATTTTCCCCATTTGAATGATCTTCAGATGCCTCTTCATTTGTTTGCTGACTGTCGGCGTTTTCTTCCTTCGAGAAACTAACAGGGCTTTTGAATGGATTGCTTACTTCCTCAAGTGTTTCCACATTCATCTCTATGCCAGTTTTCAGATTTATATACTTAAACCTCGCTGGCTCAGCCATGAATGTTTCGTCTATCACGTATAACTGATCTTTTACACGCTTTCTACATTCAGCTGCAAAGTCTACTAATTCATAAGCTTCCTCGTCTGTCATTTTCCCATCAGGATAGATAAGTTTCATCATTCCTGAGAATGTTTTACGTATAGCTAGATGGTCACGCTCGGAGAGAGAACCATCAAACTTTGCATAGTCCTTCAAAACCGCAGTACGATCATCGTTGCGTAACGCATGAAGCACTGCAGCTATGTAATCCGTAATAAGTCCATAGCCCTTGGAGAAACTGTCTTTCTTCAGCATCTTGATTTCCCAGCCCGGGTTATACAGATGGATTCTGTCAAGAAAAGCACCTTTGATAAAGGATGTCGGTATAGATTCAAAAAGGTGCGTGTTCTTCAACATGAAGGGAACAGTATGTTTGGTATTTCCAACAAAAACCATGGAGGCACTTGCCTCATGTGTTCCTTTGCCTCGGTTGAAGGATTTATTAGCCAGATAATTCTGCATGGTATCAATGAGCACGGCATCAACTGCACGTCCTTTCTGTTGTTCAAACTCATCCCATGCAACCACATTCCAGTAGCCCACTAATCCAAGGATTTCCTTATTCCCCTGCATCTTTACGAACAGTCGGGCACTTGTCACATCACCACCAGATACAAGTACTCCATAGGGTGACAGTTCCTGAAACACATGAGATTTTCCGGTACCTTTAGGACCAAGCTCCATAAAATTGAAGTTATTCTCCACATGAGGAAGCAAACGGGCAAGAGTGATAAACTTTTCCCGTCGGTTCATCGTATCAGGATTTAAACCTACCGTATGCATGAGCAGATCAATCCATTCCTCTGTGGTAAAGTTTTTACGTTGATCTATATACTCCTGCAAGTCGATATTCGAAATCTGTATAGGCTTTAATGTCTGGATTTCCCATCTCACTTTTACATCTTCTCCGCTGATGTAGCCAATGGTGACGATGCACCATACTCCGTTTCCGCTCAGAAGCTTCGGATTCTTGCGTACATAGTCAGTTCCTATTGGCACACCGGAAAGTCCAAGATTAGCAAAAGTTGCCTGATATTCATCATTCTTTTCATTGAGTACAACAGTTACTTTATCAATGATACGATGTTTACCATGCTCACGAATAAGTCCTTTTACCGACTCAGCTTCAGCTCTGTGTACATAGTTATTCTTGATGACATCTTTTACTTTTTCCAGTCCCTCGTTAATGATTTCTTCATCATCACTGGCACAATACTGACCAAGCAGGTATTCCAGTACGTAAGTCGGTACAGGAAGTCCACCCTTAACCAAAAACGCCAGGTCTTTTCTTACTACTTTGCCAATGAAGGCATTTAATACTTTCTGCTGTGAATCCATATAGTATGCTCTTAAAAATCTTGTTCTATCATTGTATTATTTTTCACTGTCTCACGGATAAGCGGATTTAGCCGATCATCTGTATCATAAATACGAAGCTGTAGCATGCTTGCACTGATTGATTTATTCAGATTAAGCGTCACCTCATAAACACGGTTATTCAGGTTCGTAGCATCTGCACTGTTCAAAGTCAGTTCCTTTTCCTGAGTCACAGGATCATCACCATTATAGATGCAGCATACTATTTTGCGTTCCATCACCGTCATGCTTACCGCTTCTGATTGAATTAGCTGGAACTTGAGTCGGCTGCTTACCATATTTAGGTTGGGATTCATCAGAGTAACGCCCACTTTTTCAGTTTTATTGGTTCGCTTCTGCTGACTGCGGATTACTGGAATGATCATCTCCTGAAGGGAGGCACCACCGTGTGCAAAATTGTAGCCCCCAGAAGCTGCCAATCGGTTGGTTCCGACAGGTACACCTATCCAAAGCGGTGTCTGGCTTTTTATGGCAGAAACCTTTTCAAGTGGGAATTTGATGATACCATCTATCTTTTCAGTATTATCAGAGAGATAGTATCTTGTTTTCTTCTCTACTGAAATATCGGTGATACTATGCTTGTCCTTATCTTCAAATTTCATGTCATTATACAGGAATCCATGGTCCGCTGTAAGCAAGACATTAGTCACATTCCATGAAGCATGTAAGCGTTTAATTAACACAGCCAGTTGGTCTATAGCCTTACGACAGGCACTGATAACTTCAAACGGACTTTGAGAATGACTCGCTTCATCAATTATATCATGGAAGATATATACCAAAGGCCGTTTAAACAGCTCTCGTGTTGAAGTCTGGTCACCGTTCATCACATCTTCATAGCGAACACAAATTCCTCCGTCTCGGTATTTATTCAGATGAGCAGTACGTTGTTCTGTTGTAGTTAATACAACTCCATCTACGGCCATATCTGTGCCGAACAGTTCAAGTGAATGATATGGAAGAAGTGATGGCTTGCAGAACTTGGTTTCCGTAGGTAACATGGCCTGATATGCTTCAATAGTAGCCATATGCTTTTCCTTGGCCAGTCTCTGCATTAATTCCATAGCTACTTCGTATCTCAGAGCGTCACTGATAATGACTACCTGTTTCACATTTGGATCAGACTCATTAGCATAGAACTCTTCCTGATGCTTCAAACCTGTTTCTGTAAACCAGGTGCCTTTTTCTTCCACGCAGGTCAACCATTCAAGGTTAAGTAGGTTAGCTATCTTGGCATACTCCAGATCCAATTGTCTTTTGGCAGCATTCAATACCAATTCGATAGGATTCTCTTTCGTGAGTAGCTCATGATAGGCTTCGAGTGTTCTACGATAGAACATATCTACCTGATAGAACTCCGTAATATATTTATTTACGTATTCTTTTGTACTATTTAATTTCAGTGTGCCAAGGCTACGTATCTGCATATAGAACAGAGCTGACTGTCCGATGAAACGAATGACAATCTGGATGTAACTGTCAACCGGTAATTTCAGAGCCAATTCCCGCATACGATCGTTTACGTCCTCTGGATCTGCCATGAGTTTCTTTTCTACAATCTCTTTCAGAATCGGCCAGCAAAGTGCTTCAGTGAAGTAGAAGTAGTTGGCATCAATACCATAGATGTTGATGATTTCCTCTTCTTTAATATCTGAAGACAGTACTCTCATTGACTGGATAAATTTCTCACTCAGCATACGGTCGTGCGTGCCCCATTCATAAATTTTGTTCACCTGATCAAGAACTACTGAATTGCTGATTTTATATTGCTTGTACGAATCCCCCGGCATCGCATCCAGTAATTGCGTGATGCAATTGTACTTCATGCATTCTGCAACGTACTTCATCTTTTGTGGCAAATTCAGGTTATAACTTACTCCAAAAAGTTTTGTCAATTTATCATTGATGGCTTTGCTGGCATCAACGTTCTTAGAAAGCTTATGCCAAAAATCAGCATGCTTTTTCCCCTCTGAAGTAGCGTCAAGAATAATCATTTTGATAATGATTGTTTCCCAATCCAACAGTTTTTTCTCGCCGAGATAATTGGAAATGAAAGCACGGCAAACCAGATCCTCACTGAATGTGTTCGAATCGATATGCCCATTAAGAATATTATTGATTTTAGAAGACATGATTTCCGCAATATTTTTCTTGATAAAACTACGGAACCGTTCTGGCAGATTATACTGCTGCATAAAAGAAGCATAATCATCTTCCTTATATTCCATATTGGCTTTCAACATATCAAGCAATGGAAATTGTAGTTGCTGTTCCTCTGAATGTGGATAGGTTCCAACAGGGAAAAGCAAAACAATACGTTTGTCTTTCCAAGTATTTTCAATAGCATATTTTGTATTGAACCATGTGCCATCGAATACTTTGTAGATATATCCGTCAGCCCATTCTTTTACGTCTTCAAGTTCAGTCTGGATAATGTCCATTTTGTCGAAGATAAAAAGCACATGAAGTTGAGGATTGCGTTCAAAGTAATTATATATTCTGTTTTGTATCATAATTTTTTTTTAAAGCAGCCCGACGAGGTAATTTAAGTTCTCTTTATTTAAGGTATTTGCTTTTATATATTCTTTCAATTTATTTCTATAAATCTCATTTTTAAAGAAATCTGCTCTGTTTTCAAGTTTTAAAATCCAGTCAATTTCAACTTTTTCGGGTGATGAATAATTGTCAGGGGAAAGAAAAAACTGCATACAATCATTATTTTGAGCGAACTCATCAATTATTACATTCAAATTTTGGAAATTATTATTTTTTCTAATTTTAGACAATAAGTAGCAATGATTTTCATTTATGCCTTTTTTCTCTATTTCAAGTAATTCTTTAAATTTTTCAATTGAATATTCGATAACATTGTTACTGTGAATGAAATATATATAATCATAAAAGTCGTTAATCATTTTTAGACAACAGTCTAATACATTAATTTTTTCTTTTTCTTGAACTATTGGATATATTAATGACAACGCTTTGATTTTATCTTGATTATTTATCAGTTCATTCATACGAATGTCGGTGAAAATTTGGTCTTGTTTTTTTAGATATTCAACTAGTATGTAAATACTACGAAAGTATTCATTTATGTTAGCTGAATGATATAATATTGCTTCTAGTAGCTTCAAAGCCTCTTCTTTACATGGCGTAAATTGATTAACAATACATTCTATACTGCTAGAACTTATTTGTTGTTCGTATTTCCAATATTTAATAACTGCTTGATATAATAAATTAATATCAACATTTAATTTCTGAGACTTCGATATAATTAAGATGAGATTACTCAATGGAATGTAGAACCGAGATTCATCTTTATATAAGAATTGTCCATTATCTGCAAGTCCTTTTAGACATGAGTTAATATACGTTAGACCGGATTCTGAGATTTTTAGATTAAATATTTCATAGTTATTGAAAATATTTTGTAGTTCCTTACTATCCATATCAAATACTAACATTTCAAGCATGAAATCATTTAGCTCGTTAATCTTCGTAGACTTAATTTTTTTCCCTAAAAATTCTGTTTGAGGAGTTAAAAAACTGTTTAATATGCCTGATGCAGTATTATTGCATATTGATTTATAGTAGCCATTATTATCGCATATAATATAGTTCGCCCATGAGAATACGCTTTCACGTTGATACAAAGACATTAAAACCGTAATATTATTATTGATTGACCAACCACCTCTTTCTGCAGATTTTTTTTGTTTAAGAATTTCTTCTTTTAATTTTTCTGTTCTTACATTATGTTTACCAAAGTCTCTATAAGAAATTAAGTCCTGAAATATGTTTTTAATCTCTATATCCAATGGTAGCTTACGCAATATATCATCTAAGTCCGATTCTTCTACAAGCTTTAATTCTTTATTTATATCTATAGTTTCATCCCATATTTTTTGAAACATGACATGCCCCTTAATTGACCACATATTATATCTGCATATAAAATATAAAATGTATTTTTTTCTTTGCCAATACTGTGGTAATAGTTCCCTATACATTCTATAAGCTTCCCAATAATCCCCCAACTGGTATAGTGTAAAAGGGAGTTCTAAGTCATTTAGCGTATATTGAATATTCTTTTCTCTTAATAATTTTAAACTATTACAAGCATCAGTAGATGAAAAATGATGTAAATAATAAAGAGTTATCTTGGGGAAATAATGACTTGCATTCTTTATAAATTTATTATCTATTATTTTGATTCCATCAATCTCATACAAATAATTATAACATGCAAACTTTAATAACGGTTTCAGTTGAATTTTAGGATGTGAAATCAAATATTGCCGCTTCCCTTGGTTTGTTTTAACCTGTTTGGCTAGTTCCTTAAAATCCGATAAACCAGTTTGCAAACCACAAGAATGAGTATTCCAGAACATTTTTTCACTTCTATCTTGAGGGAAAAAATATCTTAATCCATCTCCAAAAGAGCGTAATTCTTGGCTGTAGGACATAACTCGTTCATAAAGATATGCAGATAAGTCTTGCTTAGGAATTTTGCTATAATTGTTGATGGCATATAGAATTTTATCTGTTAACCGACCTATTCCATTTAAATCATCTGGATTATATTCTTTACCATTAATTACATCAATTTCTTTTTCGCTGAAATAAAGTATATTGATTCCTTTTTTCTCAAAATATTGTTTTGTCACAAAATCCGGTTCCTCGCATGATAATAGGTAGGCTCTTTGCATATTCTCTGACAAAATATTTTGCAACTCATTTAATATCATTTTTAAATTTAAATCAGCGAAAGAGAAGCCAACAAATAGTACGAGTTTACTTGCAAATATAGATTGTACAAAAGCACGTATAAGCGGAAAATCCTTTGGATAATTATAATAATCCGTTTCGGTAAGAACTATATTATCGGTTATATAATCTCCATGCATTTTAACAAGAACATTTGGATATGCAATTTGTGGAATATCCTTATCCTCTCTTACAATATCATATTGCGTAAATTGATTAATAAGTTCTTGTTCTATTAAATCATCGTAGTTTGTAGTTATTATATGGCATGGATTTAGTAACAAAATACTTTTATGTAATCTATTAGGTACAGCTTTATTATAAAGTAATACTTCTTTTACTTTGTCCATATACTCTTTGTGTCCCCGTGAGTCTTTGTACAACTGGGCCACTTTTAGAGCATCCATTTCATTTGTCAATTTTTCAGGAAGTTCAGACTTCATTGATTCTATAAGTTCATTCCAAGTTGGAATACCCGAATTTCTAGAAACTCCGGCACCTACAAATATCGCTAGTCGATTTTCCCGACTAGCTTTTTGTATATGTAAAAGATGAGATATTTGTTGCTTATCCATTGACTCTATTTTACTTTATTTTTGTAATATATCTACGAATTTGTATTATTAGGTGATTTTTTTATGGTATTCGTTTAATTAAATACGATAGCATCATCAAGCTTTATTTTACAAAGTTGATCTTCAACCACGTAGGTGAAGTCATTTTGATCATTATATTTTGAAGGTATTAAAATAATACAATTCCAGTATGACGTGAATGATATGGTATAACCGGGATCTATGCAAAATAATTTGGTTGGTTTATCTTCCGATTCATTATATTCTATACCAATACAAACAATAGCATGCCTATCTCCCGTAGTATAGGTAATGCCAACGATACTTGGAAGTCCGTTTGAGACATTGTTATATATACGATTTACAAAATCTTTTCGAACAGCAGTAGAGCAAATGCTAAAATCAGTCGTATTGTTTATCTCTTGAGACATCGTTTTAAGATTCCAACCACGCATATTCATACCACGTTGTTCTAATAATTTGCTTAAAAATTTTCCTTTAGGACTGCGCTTATCAACATTCCCATTTCCAGAGTAGACATCTTCGTAGTTAATTTGTCGAAGGCACATCAAGGCAATAATTGTACTATACACAGCACATGCACCGTCAATACTTCCTTGATGTAGTGCTATACTTTTAATTTTACCGTCTGCTTGAATAGTTTCTATTCCTTTCTTATATAATTGAACAGAAGGTATAATTGTTATTTCTGCCATACGTTTGCTTTTATGTTTGAATTACTTTATTTTCTGTAAAACATCCCCGAACTTAGCATAATTGACTACCACACCATCGTCGAGGTCAAAGCTGATGGCTTGTTCAGCTACAACCTGCAAACGTTCGTGATATTCACGACATTCATCCAATTGCTTCTGAAGCGTTTGGAGCATTTTGCTTTCTTTGGTCGTAAGTTCTGCCCGACGCAAGTCAAGTTTGTTGATTTCCTGCTCCAGATGCTCAATGAAGGGGAGGAGATATTTTGCTCGGATGCGCTCTACTGTATAGGCATTCATACGGTGCATGTAAGCTATTACCTGGAAGGAGCCTTTCTTAGATGCGAACAGCCAATAAATTGGACGATTCTGGTACATCTTTTTATGGTCTTTCCAAAAGTCCTTTACAAAATATTGCTCTATGGTCTTACCCAAACAATGCTCCACGTAGTTAAGATTTTCCACATGAAGTTCTTCACCCAGAGCCACATGTAGGAAGTCGGCAAAACGATATGACGCGTTGTCGTTGAACCCACAGTCGTTTAACATAAGCGGCATGATGCCGTCGTCATCAATTTCCCAGGTCTGTCCGTTGTACATGTAAAAAGTAGTTTCTTCATCAGTTGGATTGGGGTGAGCGATATGCAGTCCCAGCTTGTCGAGGCGATAACGGCCCAACATACAACCTACTGCATAGCTAATAAGCTGCTTCATCAATACTTCGTCGTTCCAACTGAGACTCTCATCTGCAACATTGATTTCTCCTTGTTGAAGAATGGTTATCTCAGAGAGTGGGACAACGGGGGAAAGTTCGTCTTGTAGGCCATAGATCTCGATGAACTGACGGTTGAGCTCTTCCTCGTTCTCATGAAGCTGCATGAAAAGGTGTTCCCACTTTTTCTTGTATTGCTCCATGCGCCATTTCAGACTGCCTAACTGTGGTGCGGCAGGGTCAATACAGATATGCTCACCTGTTTCCTTCTCGTGCTGCTCTATCTCATGTTTGATATTGTCAATATAGGTATTCTCGTCTACAGCCAAAAGTGGATTTGTTTCGTAGTCCCAAGAGGTTTCGTGGGCGTCCCAATCTTGTCGAGAAATAGAGATATTTTCATTGGCGAACTTTTCTATTATGTCTTTACCTTTGTTGATAAAAGGAATTAAAGATACTTCTCCTACATTCATTTTCTTCGCATCGGATAGAACACTAATAAATTTTCTTGCAACGACGCTATTAAGTAAGGCTAAAGATTGAATTAAATTTGTTCTTGAAAAGCCACTTGCACCAGCAGAATCCCATAAGCATCCTTTGGGAGTATATCTAATAGATACTTTCCCAAAATACATTACAGTCCACGAAATACATTCATTAAATGCAAAAGTGCCGTTATAATTATGAGAACGAATTCTGCCTGTTTGAGGATCTATATTATTTTTAATTTCATATCCGTCATTAGCCCAGTCTACCACATATTCTAAGTTGCCATACCATTTCCTAAAGCTTCCTCCTTTCACGTAAGCATACCATTTGTCAGAAGATTTGTTAAACCATGAAAATCTATTTGAAGATATTTCATACCACAGTCTCCAAAAACGTTTTTCATCAGCGGGTGCCATTCCTTCCCTTGTTAATAAAATACTTCCCAATTTTTCAAATTCAAAACATTTTACCAACTTTTCATTTAACCAATAACCTATTTTCAACCCTGGTATTTTTTCAAACGATGTTTGTACTATTTGTGGAAAAAATATATCAGATCTTTTTCCTTCGATGGCTTTAACAAACAACTCTTTTTTCTCATTACATGATAATCCATTCAGAAGTCGAAAATAAGTTCCTTTAGTATTATTTATAGGCTTTTTATGGGTTATTATAAACGACACATTTTGTAATACTTCACCAGACATTTCGTCAAATGTTCTAGCACCAAGATGTAATAGTGAATCGATTGTTTCGGTATTAAGCATCTTGCGACGTAGTTGTTGAAAAGATGTTTTCAATAACCAAGAATCTTGATTGATCATTCCAGCTTTTCCTTTATAACTAAGCCTATTTATGGCCAGTATCATGAAAGTAGAAAACAAATCAGCTTTGCCTTCTTCATAATTTGCCTTCACATACTTGCTCAGCACCTCATTCATATTACCACTACCCATATACGGTGGATTCATTACCAAAGCATGATACCGCTCTGTTAAAGCCAAAATCAACTCAAAGGTCGGAATTTGCAAGCGGACGGCATCGGGTACAATCTCTTGACTGCACCAGTATTCCGTGGCTTGTTTTATCAACAAGCGTGTGCTGTCACTGATTTCGAATTTCATGATGGAACCTAATGAATCAGCATCCCGCATCAGTTCAAAGCATGCGGCAAGTTCTTTGTTCTGTGCAGAAGTGTTCTCACCCTGGAAATAAAGAGAAATAAAATCACTAAAATGACCATCTACTTTTTCTTCGTTCCAAGGTCTCGGCATGGTCAATACATTCGGCAAACAATGCGCATCGGCAAAAGAAGAATCCTTCTGGCATGCTTTTAACAAAAGAGCAAAAGTTGCTAACTGTTTAGCACGATTATCCAAGTCAACGCCTGTAAGGTTATGACAGAAAATGTTTTCTATAGCTTCACCACGGCCATAGCCCTCGGCAATGTAAAGGTCATAAAGCAAGTCGAAACACTCGTTCAGGATGTGTCCCGAACCACAAGCCAAGTCGGCAATCTTCAGATCGGTAAGTTCATTGTATTTCAGAATGTTCTCCGCTGTCTGCTTCTCTGCCGGCTCTACCAAGTATTGCCACTTCTTCTGCAGTATGGTTTCATATGGATTATTGTCTAGATAGATGCGCCCCACCGTATTCTGCACCATGTACTTTACAATCCAGTTGGGTGTGAAAATCTGTGTCGCTGCCGGTATCTCGTCAGCCTCGAATTTTCCTTTCTTTGCAAAAACTTCGTCTTTACGCTCTGATATATAGAACTGGTAGAGCCAACCAATTAGTTCCGGAGACAGAAACTCTTCATCGGTAATAAATTCAGTATGATTCAGCATATCCATGAATTTACCTTCTGCCAGAATATCATTCGGAAGAAGCAACTCTGTATAGTCGGCCATAAATCCGAAACACTGATTAAGGATGGGATTATCGTGACACCAAGCAGTAATAAGCAAGGCAAACTGTTCTGTTACCTTCGTATCGTCATCCAGTAGTTCTACAATGCGCTGGCGAAGGTCTTCTTTCATCTGAGGAAGATGTCCTTGGCGTGCTTCGTCCACAATAATCGGGGTACGTGCAGCATCAGCATATTGAAGCACAGGAGAACAGAGATTGTTCTTCTGCAGAATACGGATGGCACACAAGCGATTGAACCAAGTATATGCAGCCTCCTCATACACTTCGTTGATGCCTTTTTGTTGAATCCGGTTATAGAGGGACGTCCACTGATGGTAGAATCCCTCTGTATAAAATTTTCCGTTCCAAAGAGTACCTCCTTGCATCAGTTGTGGACGGTGCTCTTCGGCTACATTACCTTTCTTGTCGAAGCCAAGTGTCATTATCTTAGCTGCAATGCCGGCTTTTAATATATTGCGAGCTTCAGTAGCGAAGCGCTTTATTCTGTTGGTATCCATATACTCTATTCGTAATCTTTATTTAATAATCATCACTCCGTCATGGTCGACAAGTAGACGTTCAATCTGCTGACGCAAGCCTTCAAGATAACGGTCTATGTCTTCTTCGCTCGTAATAGGCAACTTTGTCCTTGTTTGCAATGATGCCTGGCGAATTTTCTTTTCACGTACAGGAGGTGTAGGGGGATCAACTTCATCATTCTCATTTTTAGTTGGCTTAGGAGGAATGTATGACATAATCTTGTTCACCTGCTCTTGATAGAATACATCGGTAAGGATATTGTTTCTCAGTACAAGGATATTTGTTGGAGCAGTTTTAAGCTGTATGGTTGCTTCACGGTCAGACAGTACACTTACCGGGACATTCTGCTTCTCGGCCACTTGTAACAGATAGTCGAAAATATCGTTATAAGCCGCTTTAATTTTTTCGCGGAGTTGGTTCCGCACATCGTCCAAACTGCCGGAAAGTTGATTCCTCAATTTTATATAGCCACGGAATGTGTTACCAAATGGCCAAGGGTCATCCTTCACTTTCAGGAACTCATCGACAGCTCCTATCATCTCTTCCGGAACAAATGAGAAGTTATATGTATTCTCATCAGCGAACTGGATGAGCTGTTTATAGGTAGAGAGTTGGTCATGCGTGAACTGCACCACTTCTTTGCATTTATCGGTAAGCGTCTTGGCTTCATCCTTTGATGATATTATGAGATTGAAAAATTTCAACGGATCACGTTCATCAAGCCATGATTCGAAGAGAACTATGGCCTTACGGATTGGTTCCACAAAAGGATAAGCTATAATCTGTTGTTCTATGTCCTTATAGCCTTTTATTAATTTGGACAGGCTACGCTCACTCTCTATGTCACGACACATGCGGAACAGTTGGGTGCTGTCTGTAGTTGTCGGAGCGGAAGAAATACCGAAAATTTCCTTCCAAGCAGCTATGAAATTCTGAATTACTTGCGGTGAAATGACCTGTGCCTGACGGAGTGTAAACTTATTACTCTCTGTCACAATACGGTTGGCCACTGTAGACGTTTCTACATTGGGATTATTGGCGTAAGCGTAGTCACGGTTGTGACGACGTACCAGTTCATTAATCACATAAAGGGTACAGATATTGTCCCATCCATAAGGAGCTTTTGAGAATTTGGTAAGCACATCAGTCACATTTACCTCTGCAAACTGTTTATTAAGATAGATTTCCACTTCGTGTTCAGCATCTGTAAGAATCGCCCCCATACCTTCGTAATCGCCGGGATTCACATTACGCAATATAGCTTTCTTCAATTGTTCTGTAGTGCGTGGAATACTTGGAGAATCAACGAGATTTGCTTTAGGGTAGATTCCTGCCAAATGTTTCTCGATGGCAACACGATAACGGTCATTACCTCGTTTCTGTCCAAGCTCTGCTTCGTCAATCACATATAGTCCGGAAACAATAGGACAGGTATCAAGAATCTTTTCAAACTCTTTTTTTATTAGTCCTTCATAAAGTTCCTCGGCTCGCTTGGCAAATTCTTTACGAGTATTGGCATTATCCTCGTTTGGGACGGGAGTGGACATATAACGTTCTGCCTGACAGTACCAGTAAAAGGCGTTGTACAAACGTCTGTTCTCACGATATTGAGGACCTACATAATATACCATTCGGTTAGTATTGCTGTTCTGCAATGCAAGCTGCTCGGCAGTATCATAGTCGGGGTCCATCACAAACTCTACCATTACATCAGGGTTATTACTCAGGAAGGTACGCTGCTTTATGGTCAGCCCAACGGAGAAACTGCGTGTTTTATATTGCTCTTTATTCCTGAGAGCTGTAATATATTTATTAAAAATATCTTTCAGCTGTTCTGCCTGGGTATTGTTGTCCACCACCTGGCTTTGGATGAGCTGCGCCACTTTCATTTCCTCCTCACTATAGAAAGTGAATGTGTCAGGAGCTCCCTGTTTACCCTGTTCACGGCGAATAATATTATTATCGCAAAGGAACTCTACAACTTTCTCCACCTCATTCTTGATGGTGAGGCGAGGAGTATCCATATTGTTTACCAGAAGTGAAGTCACATTATCCACGGTGGCCGGGAAAAGCAGCTGGTCGGTCTGTGAGATATTACATATCATGAAAAGCACATTAACCACACGAACCGCCAGACGAGTCTTTTCCGGTTTATCTGTCTGGTAGGTGCGTGCCATACGAAGGGCATTGTCCACAGCTTTCTGTCCACGAGCCTGCAAACCTTCCTCAAACATATTGTTATAGAGTTCATCGAATGAAATGAATTTACCCAATTCAGCATCGGCATTAGCCTTGGCGGTAGAGTGGATTACCTTGATGATGCTTCGCTCATTACCTTTTACTTCCTTTGCCACATAGCCTAAGTTCAGGAACGAATTGAACACCTGCATGATGAGTTTGAACTGGTAAGGGACAAAAGGGTAATAGTCTATGAAATCATCCTGCGAGTCGTAACTGCTGTATGAGTTCGGAAGTTTGAACTGCAAGTCGAATCCGGCCTTATATTTGTTATAAAGTGAGGCCAACGTATCTTTCACCTCTTCTTTCTTGTCGAGAATACGCTTCTGCGTGATTACTTCCGGCTGTGTTCCTTTGAGGGATACCTTCACTTCAAAGCGTCCCTTAATTTTACCTTCTTTATCTTTCTCCTCGGCTATATGACAGTCGTCCATAATCTCGGAGAGGTCTTGCTGTGCTGTACAAGCCACCCAGACCTTGTTATCACAAGCTTCAGACAGTTTCGTAATGATTTCCTGAAGGTTAAGATAACGGTCGCGCTCCTTGTTGATGAACTGTGAAACTTCATCGGCAAGGAAAATCAGGCGGTAATCATCGCCCTTGTCTTTAAGATATGATGCCAGTTCCAAACCAAAACGGTCTATACTCATGTTCGTATCACGCTTGATGATACGTTCACGAATACTATCTACGGAAAGTGTTGGTGCCAGTTCTTTGGCAATGTCAAGAACCCAATCGAGTTCGTTGTCAATCAAATCGGCAGCCATACCAGGGTCATTCCAGTCACCACCTTCCTCTGCGATGCGTTGTTTGAATGCCTCAAACACTCCCTTTTCTTCCAAGGGTTTTTCAAGATTCTGTGCAAGCGTGATATTGAACTTATTGAAGCCACGCTTGCCATTAAACTCATTCCAGAAGACATGCAGAAAAGCTTTCTTCTTGTCGGTAGAGTTGTCGTAGCTTGTTTCCAGATTGAAGATACATGTATCTATCGTGGCACGTTTCAACCAATTGGCGATAGAAACCATCTGCTCGTAGTCGAAGCTCAGATAATGTTTGTCATCAAGTGGGTCGATAGCCTTTATTGCTTCGAGCAGACGTGATAAAGCATCTTCACGAGTAGAAGGTGTGATACAGTAATCCAGATATTTCAGAAAATGTGATTTTCCTGAGCCATAATAACCGTCAATCCATATACCCACGTGATCGTATGGTTGGTTATTCTTAATAGCATCTAAAATACGGAAAAGACCGTTCATAATCTCGTCCGTAAACACGTATTCCTGTATTTCTATACGTTCTGTTTCTGGGTCAAACTTGGTAGCGCTGACAGCAGGATTCACTGCACGGTCAATAGGCTTATTATATAATTCTTTCAGTTTCATTAGCTTATTCGTTTATTAAAAGAGTGGCACGATATGTATGATTGTCTGGAAGTGTATCAAACAGCCGGAATGAGTTCTGATCACGATGACCCGGATAAAAGACAATGATTTTATATTTGTCCGTTTCGTTGTAATCTTCATAAAGAGCCAAGAATTCATTGACCCTCAGATAAGGATACATACTGCCTATACCATACATAAAGACGTAGGGACGACGATATTGGTCTTTGATCGTGATATGATCAATGATACGTTGATGTATAAATTGAACGAATTCTGGTGAATGGGCATTGCGGGCAAGCGTATCCTGTGTGCTCTTTGCCTTTGACGGGTCACTCTGTTCTTTTTCCATCAGATATTTCAACATAGAAGGATGACGCAGAAATTTCTTCTGGTCGAGGAAGCTGCAAAACTCATCAAACAGATTCAGTGTAAGCACATCCACATAGTTTGTGGGACGGATCAGATTCGCTTTAAACTCCCGTATTTGCTTACGAATGTCATACTCTTTCTCTGCCGGATACTGGTAGATAAAAAAGTTATAAAACAAGTCGCCATTTTCCGTATCTTGGAATCCCGGACTATTCAATTTATCATCAAGCTCTTTTATGGTCATATCATTGTTTTCTTTATGTTCTCAATTTCGTAAGGTTGCAAAAGACAAGCTTCCAAAAACCATGGTTGTCCTTTTCCCAGGTAGTAAGTAAAATTGCTACAGGAAATCGCATTAAGATGGTTGCTATTGTCAAGCATACCCACTTTACGAAGTATAGTAAGATATGCAGAAGCCACTTTATCTTTGGTATTATCGCTCCATGAGTCAACAAACTCATCTTTTGATGCTATTTCGTTGAACTCCATCATAATGTCATTTTTATCGATGCTTTTGGATATGCTGTTCCATTTTTTTATTGCAACATTTACATGAAAATCGAAACAGATCTTATACGTCCTCAAAATAACATAGAAGATAGCTACTATCTTGTCTGTATCGTTCATTCCAAGAAAGTCATCCCAAAAAGAAGATGGCATAGACTCATATCTTCGTTTGATTTCCAGAATAGCTTTCTTACGAGAACTTTCTGCATTAATGTGAAGCAACCGATTATTCACCTTCTCATCATGAAGCAACTCCTCACTGTTGGTTGCACGGAGTAGAGGTAATAGGATATTGGTCTCCTCAAAAAGGAAACCGCCACCCGTGATGGCTGCTGTATATGGACTATCTTTTTTATTCATTGCTTTATTTTCTACAAAATTGTTCTTGACTGGTGCAGTCTATCTGCATTATATCATAATTCTGCAGATTCCTACGTATATTTGTTATTATTTCTTGTTTGTATGTCTCAGGTTCAAGCACCTTGACATCATAGCCGAACGACAGAATCAGTTGAGTAAATTCGTAAGTAGGCCGTAGCTCTACGGACAAGATACATTCTTCATCATCAATGATTTTCTGTGTATGATGTATCGGTTTGGAAACGATATAGGGATATTGTCTCTTAGAAAATTGAAGGACAACCTGTATCTTTTCTACGTCATCGGGCGGAATAGTAACTCCAAATACGTCATCAAAATAATGCTCAAAATCAATCTTTTCATTTGAAATAAAATCAACATTTTCTTCGATACCTATTTCCTGGATACGGTCAAGAGCAAAATTGGAGATACGATTTGCTTCCGCATCGTAAGCCATAAGAAACCAACGGTTATTATACTGCTTTATGTACCAAGGATGAACAATGACATTGCGCTCGTTGTCATAATTTTTGTAATTACGATATATGATTCTTATGGCCTGATGATTAATGGCCGCATCTATAATGTCAGATAAGAAGTTCAGACCTTTCAAATAAGGATTTTGTTCGAAACCAAGAATGTTTTCGTTTTTTCCCCTAAGGCCGAATCGCCATTCAAGATTGGAAATAACTTCTTCAACCCATTCGTTGCTGGGCAGTCCTTTAAAACGGTTAAGCGTGATGATAACGGAACGTAGTTGAGTGGCTTCCTCTTCAGTCAATGGTTGAGCATTAATAGTGAAGTTTGGGTCACTGTAACGATAGTAAACCCTTCTGCCATCCTGCTTTCTTTCAAGAGGCACACTCCATCCTGTTTCACTCTCCATAAACTTAATGTCTTCAAATATCTGGCGACGGCTTACACCTCCAATCCCATTATAATAGTAAATGGCTTCATCACATTTATCAATGAGATCCTCGATGTAATACTTATGTCGTCGATCCCGAAAGCATTTATCGAGAGTCTGGTAACGTATCGCAGCATTTTTATTTGTTGGCATATTGGGCTTAATCTAATATTAACGAATTAAATCATTTACTGTAACTTCAAGGCATTTGGCTATTTCAACTAAATTCTCTAAGTTGGGTTGGGCACTGTTGGTGCACCATTTAGATATTGTTGCCGGATCTTTACCTAATTGTTCGGCAAGCCATTTGTTTGTCTTCTTTTTTTCAGCAAGAACCACTTTTAGGCGATTTAAATCTTTACCCATATTTCATTTTTTTTGGTTACACTATAGATACAAAAGTAATGTAATTATCCGAAATAATATTCTAATAATAGAATAAATGAGTGATATAACTCAAAAAAATGATTATAACGACAATTCCTGAGTTGATTTTCTTATCTTTGCTATTGATTTAATGGTTGCAAATTATGGAGATTTCCGTTTAAAATGCAGATAGGCTGCATAGATTGGTTCAATCTTTGCATATGAATAGCTTTAAAAGTACAATAATATGAACGTTGGACAATTTAACAACATTCTATCTTGCGATTGCGCATCTTGGAATGCTCATAGGCTTGTAAATGAATATGTGAAAATTGCTTGGATGGTAAACGATACTGTCCCATTCAAAAACTTGCCATGGGATAATCAAGTAAGGATTCTTCGGGTAACTTCTGTTATTCGTGCTTATTTGGGTCTGGAATCCTGCATGTTTGAACCATTTGATATAATAGGAAGCGTTTTTCTTAATTCTGAAAATAAAGATGTCTTGTCTCATTCTGAATTTAGTAATGCTGATCTTACTCTTTTGAAACAAAAGCTATGTCAGACAACTGAAGAAAAATGGAAGATGGAGCATTTGTTGAAACATTTCCAGACTGATTCAGATAGGGAGCAACTTTTGACGATACTACTTCGCTACAGGATAGCAATAGAAGACTTTGAGAATATGCTTTCTGTTAAGTTGGATAAACGAACAGGAACATATATTGGAATTAATGTCGTCCAAAACTTATATCATCCTGAAATCAACAACTGTAACAATATAATGGACGATATGATTGTTCTATTGTTAGGTAACACATTCAAAAGAGCCTTCACTGAGAGGGAATTGATTGAACGGTTTGATTATCCGATAATAACGGATAGAGAATTGTTTGAATGGAGAATAAATAATTAAATATAATGCCATGAATAATAACCAGAAGCTTATAGATGCTGTAAATTGCAAGTTTCCTCAAAATAATCTGACAGAAATTTATTATAACATTGGTAGAATTCTACCATTCACAGCACAAAGATTTCCAGATGGTAGAGTATCAGACTGGTATAGAAATCAATATGTTCAAGTTGTTAAAGTTGAGCCACATGGGAGATTCGGAAAATACGGAAAAGTCTATGGTTACTATTTTCGTAATGGAGAAAGGGCTGATAGTTCTGATTCACCGGAAAATTCATGGTGTAAAAAAGACGATACAGAGCCAAAAGAGATTCCATGTTGCGGTTGCGGTTCCTGGTTCCTTTTAGATATACAAGGTGAACCTATAGAGGGGAATGAGGTTAAAGTGCTTGGACTGGATGATATATTCACTTTTGGTAAATATAAGGATAAGACCATTAAAGAAGTTATCGACACTGACTGGAATTATGTGAAATGGGCAATTATTGATTCTCAACGTTTAATTGCCGATATAGATGCTATTGTAGAGTATCATAAAGGGAAAATAAAGATTCTACAGCCAGATGATGTAATCTCCTTTGGTAAGTACAAAGGGAAAACACTGCAAAGTGTATTCTTGGCAGATTCCCAGTATTTAAAGTGGATGGAAAGCCAGAATCCTGATTTCAAGGTAGACTGGGATAAGTTGTCTGATTTTTCACAAGAGTAAGATCTCAAAGCATTATGAAAATAAACCAAGAGGATATTGAAATAGCTCAGATTCTTTATGAAAAGATGAAGACTTTGCCAATAGAAACCTAGATAAGCGTTTCATAGCTTGGTAGAATGACCTTAGAAGAAGGCTTATTGCAAAGTCCTTTGCCTGTCTTTGAAGCTTGATGGCCTGTCATGGAGGCTTTTCGTTGCATAATGAAGGCAGACCAGGAAGCTTCGTATGGATTTTACTAAGCACGAGTTTATGTGTTAGGGACTTCCTTTCAATATTAATTTTGTTCTACTTAGATGGTGTAGCTCGGTTTTCCACCACTGAAGAGAGTGTAGAAATATGTAAATTGACAAAATAATATTAGCTAATGATAGGAGCAATAATTGGGGACATAGCCGCGTGGACGTATGAACATGATAGAGAAGCGTTCTGGAATCAGCTCATATCTTACGATGACAAAGTAAGTTTGTCTGAGTTTGGCCGTGCTTATATGCAGGCGGCAAGTTGGAATCTGTCTGCTTTATCAAATCGTGAGACTTATACTCTTGATATTACAGATTATTCTCCAACCGATTTACTTTCTGTAACCGGGCAGTGGCTTATGTGGCAACTCATGTCTGCATGGAATGATAATTTGGACTATCCTAAAGGGCTAAACTATGCTCCATATACAGATAAAGAGGAATTTTACGCCCGCTTGTTTGTCGTGGACATTATTAGAGGGCTGAGACAAGGGAAAACTAAGAGTGAAGTGTTTCATTCTGTTGAATCTTTTGAAAGTATTATTAAATCTTGGAAATGTAAATGGAAGCCTCTTGATGGAATTTCTACCAATAAAGTATTTAATGGTCTTCTCATATATGTATTTCGTGCATGGGATTCCTTTTATAGGGGATTTGATTTTACTTCATCCATTCATAACGCTATGAAATGGGGTGGCGACAGGCATTTGATTGCTATGTTGACGGCTTCATTTGCAAGTGCGATGTATGGATGTCAGTTTAATATAATTAAGAAGAAGTTTGTAAAAGGCAATGAAATATTACACGGTTTTAATATATTAGACCTTATCAAACGCTTAAAATACGACTCTTCTGTCTTTTGGGCAATGTATGACCGTGATAATAAGTTCCGTTCATTTTATCCGAAAAACAATGCCTTAACTAATGTAGAATGGCATCATTGGCAGAGTGTTCTGAATTTATTTGATAGAATAAGTTTTACGAAGGAGGAACATCGACTCATTTTGAGATGTTCTCCTACCGGTTGGGATAACAGATATGGCCTATACTTAGATGATGGTTGGATGTATGTTTACAGAAGTAAATGCTTGATTGGTCGATTCAAATTGAAACATGAAGGAGAAAATTGGATGATAACTGATACACAGTTATCTGGTGAACGATCGTGGAAAGATTTCTGCCAGGCTTTATCGTGTGCACTAACTGAAAGTTGCGGATTACGTAAAATAAAAGGCATATATGAAGCGGATAGCTACGCCTCTTTATGTAAATATTACCAAGGAGAAGATAAGTGTCCCGATCAATGGAAGGATGATGTTAAGGGTAGGTTTTGGTATGGAGAGATGATGTTCTGTAAGGAGCACATTGATATTGAATACTGGAGACAATATGCGGAAAAGATCATGAAGTCATTAAGTAAGGATAAAAAAGAACTTGCCCAAAAACTTTCAACATATCAGTTTGGTATGGTACTTTATATCGAGACGCTCTTCTGTAAATGGCGTCCTTATGATGATATGAAGTGGATATTAGGGTATTAATACAGGAAATAATAAATGATGATGATAACAACAAAATTCAAAGAGCTAATGTCTCTGAATGGTGAAATGAATGCAGCAGAGATAGAGTCACGATTTACTCAAATAGCCAAATTGCTGTTTGAAAATTTTGCAATACAAAAGGGAGAAAAAATCTATCTTTTTAAAGAGATTGAGTTTTACTTCTACAATAAGCATCATCGTGACATTATCACTCATCCCCGTTTCTCCGATTCTTTATACTGGTACGTGAATGACTTTGGAGGTATTGATTTGAATTTCCCAAGTGAGATTTGTAAAAAGGATGGGATTGACAGCACTGGGAAAAAAGTAGATAAGTATATATTGGATGATAGCTCTTACTTTGGAGGCATTCTGATCCGTCAGTTAGTCAGCGAGGATAAAAGCGATATTTTAGAAGGCCCCTGGGCTTGTGCAGAGCTGTTCAGACTTCATCATGCCTTAGAACAGGACAATAATTTCCCTTTTCTTGTAGAGCGAAATAACGGTATGATTGGATATATCTGTAAACCCAGATTGAATCTTCTAACCGGTAAGCAGACTATTGAAAGTAAAGTGGATTATATACTTGGAGAATATCTATCACATCCAGACCGAACAGAGTTACACGAAGCGTTTTCCTCTTTTAAGGATAAGCGATACAGATATGTGCGGTGTGACCAGTTGCTACATGACAGTGAAACAAATGAAGTCTATTTGTCACCCTGGCTGAAGGATAAGAAGGATGGACATCCGGAATTTTACCAGCGTCTGACTAATCTTCTGAAGAATTGCGACATAGAACCCAAAGAGTTGAAATGTACCAGAGATTATTGGGCACGCGACTACATGCCTATTCAGTTGAATGAGAATGAGTTCTTGAAGTACCAATATTATCCGGACTATCTGATGAAGAGCAACAATCCAGAGGATGCTGAAACAAGAACCGAATGTACTAATGTACTACGTGGAATGGGGATAAACTGTCGTTCAACAAAGCTAATAATTGACGGCGGAAATATGGTCCCATGTGGCCCTTATATTGTGATGACGGATAAGGTGTTTACAGAGAATGGTAAAGAAAAAGAGGATACAGTGTTCAAAGCTGAGTTGGAGTCAGAACTTGGACATCCCGTGATTATAATTCCATGGAAAATGCACGGTGACTTTAATGCTCGTGATACAGACAAGTACGGTCATTCGGATGGGTTTGTCAAATGGTGTGGTGGCAACAGTATCCTGATGGGTAATCATGGAGATCAATACCCGGAAGAAGCTGCTGCTATCCGACACATTCTTGAAAAATATGGCTTTGAAGTCACAGAGATGCGATTTGCGAACAAGGTTGGTTCGCCACGGACAGACTTAAATTGGGCTTACATCAATTTCCTGCAAGTCGGTAACAAGATTATCATGCCAATATTCAATATTAATGAGGATGCTATTGCTTGGCAATATTTACATGAAGCATTCCCTGATTGCGAGATTCATCAAATTGAAATGGCTGAAGTAGCAGAGGAAGGTGGTGCTTTACATTGTATAAGCTGGAACATTCGGAGATAATGGAATTTAGCTTAGAGAGGAAAAACTGCATTTATATTGACTTATGTAATTCATTTAAGCTAATTCTTTGTAAATTTGTAGATTATATTAAGGAATAAATATGAGTAGATATTTAATTATAGTGGTATTGGCAATGTTTGTGGCCATCCCTCGAATTTGTGCTCAGTCACAGGTTCGTATGGCTTTGCCTAAGACGCAGACGATGGTTCACAATTCTCTATCCAAAAGCAGGGCAAACAAAAGCAAAAGGGGAAATGCTCAATTTACTATCTCCAAAGACTTGCTTGCTAAGATGTTTGGATTTTGTGGAATTTCAGTATCAAATGACACTACCGGTTTGGCTTTATCCGTTGATACTTGTGCAACTAAAAGAGATGTGAAGAAGTCGTTGTCAGAGGCTACTAATAATGAGTTTACTGCTTTGGATGTCTTAAATATGTTAGTACCTGGTGCATTCTCTGATAAGGAAAAAGAACAATGGAAGTCTTTACCAAAGGAAACCAGAAAGGCAATTATGGATATGGTGTTAACTCCTGGGGCAACACAATGGGATGCCCTTAATGAGGCTCAGAAGGCTGTTGTACATGAATATAGTAATGGGAAATAAACCTGACTGTCATGTGTACTAAATATAAATTCCACTGGTAAGACACCGAGGCATTTTACCAGTGGAATTACATATTCATGAATCGAATAACAGCATAAATTCAGCATATCGTCGTCGCTCGATGGAAGCAATCTTTTTGCCACGCCAGTGGCAATACTTCACATAGTCATTTTTTATATTTCTGTCTCCTGAATCGAGTTTTTTCAGGATTATACTCTTTGGGTATTTACCTTTTAATCCTAAAAGCTTGAAAGTTCCAATATTATAAGCTAATGCTGCGAGCAATAGTGAGTCTTTACCGTAGGGACGAAACAAGGAACAGAGCTCTTTAAGGTCTTTACGGAGAAGTGACTCTGATTCTGTGGCAGTCATCTCGGATGAATACCTTTCTCCGGGTCGCAGTCGATGTCCATATCCAACGTAAGGATAATCTTTTTTTCGATGTAGTCCCTCATAGTACTTGATACAACAGACGGCCCTTTCAAAAGGTGGAAGCTCAAAAATAGTTAGGGCTTTAGAGAGTGGCTCAGACGGCATTACCGTCTGGGCGTTAACTCTCATACCAAATAAGAATATGACAAAAGCTGCTATTATCCTGAAACTCATTTTACTTTAAATTTTGTTATCTCGTCAATCATGTTCTTGACATCAAGATTGACACTCACGAAGTTCTGGTATAGAATACGTTCCTTGGCATCCTTTGAAGGGAAGGTGTAGAATTTCGGAATCTGATAATTCTTGTAGTTTGCTTCCTCTTCGGCAATCTTCTTCATGTCGAAATCAGTCTTGCAATAGAACTTGGAGGTCTGGAACTCGGCAGACTCCTGAATGTTCATGCTATCACCACGTCCTGTCTTGGTCTTGATAAAATCACGAGCAGACTGGCCACAAATCCATCCGGTGGGCATATCCGAAATTTTACTTGCCGGAACAAGGCTGTCCATATTCTCATTGAGATTGATGGAGGTCTTGTCACGGTCAATGGTTACACCTTTTTTTAGCTGGACAATCTTACCGAAGATGTCGTTAGAAAGCCACTCTAAAGTCTCTTTTGCTCTTGCTGAGCCACTGACTACGTTGCCCACTGTTGTGATAACTTTCTGCATACCCACTTTCCCATAATCGGATTCGAGCTGTGGCAGTTCCTGAAAGCCCAGTGTGACACTCACTTTGTTACTTCGGGCGGTACCAATCAGTCGGTCTATCTTGTGAAAATAGAGAGTAGGCAACTCATCCACTATGATGCTCACAGGAATATTCTTACCTTGACCGGTATTCACACGGGTTACGAGACGGTTCAGAATCAGTGCATTCAATGCACCGATAATGCTTTCCATCTCCGGGTCATTGGCTATTAACAGATAGCTCGGATTCTTCGGATCAGACACCTTCAAGTCAAAGTCATCTCCATCCTTATGAAATATCCAATAGGACTCCTTGGTGGCCAGGCGGGATGTATAGACACGCAGCGTACCAATCATACCTTCCAACTGTTCCATCGCCTTGTTCTTCATGGCTGTTTGGAACGGCCCCAATAGGGGAGCTACTTCAGGGTCTGTCTCCAATACCTCAAAGATGGTCTGATAGTCTTGATTCAGAAAGGATAGGATATGAGGCATGTCGCTGTATTTTCCCAACCAATATTCAGGTTCCACTTCCTTGCCTGTCTGGTCAAATACTCGGCCTGTAGGCTTGGGTCGGTACGTCTTCGGTTCTGTGGTCATCTCTGCAACGAGGGCATGGCCGTCTTTGTCGTAAGGCACTTTTTTATAGTTGACAAAGAAGTAGATGCAGGCAGCGAGGAAGTTCACAGCAGAAGTCTGGAAGAACTGGTCGCTACCGCCACCGCCTTCTTTCTTACCTTTCTGCAGTGATTCCAACAGAGTTTCAGCAGTTTCGCTGGCAGCAGCAAGGTTTCCGATGTACTTCTGTTGGATAGGATTGACACGTCTGGAATACTCTACATCTACAAAGTTGATGATATTGAACTTACAGTCCTTAGGAACTTTCCCGGCCTTCTGATTAATCTTATAATGATAGTATAATTTCTGGGCAAGTGTCGGAAATTTATAATCGTACACGACCATGGCAAAGCCCTTTGCGCTGTGCTGACGGATAAATGGTTCGATAATGGAGAAAGTCTTACCTGAACCCGGTGTACCGACAACCCACGTGCCACGGAAGGGATTGACAATGTTCACCCATCCTTTACGGAATTTTCCCTTATAATAATAGCGCATAGGGATGTTGACACTGTACTTGTTTTCCTGCAACTCCTGGCATTGTTCAAAAGACTCATTCTCGAAATTAAAACGGTCTTTAAGAAGCCCTTCCTTTAAGAACTTGGATATATTGTCAAGGGCTACATGTATACATATGGTGCCAATGATTGACGCAACCATATACAACCAGTAGTTCAAACTGATCGTATAGAATTTCATACCCATACTCTGGCCGTAAAGCCAAATAGACAATATTATTATAACGAGTCCACCAAACAGCGGATAGAATACCTGATGACGAGCATCAAATTCCAGATGCTTCTTATTACGTGTTCCTATACAGGTGATGCAGATAAGTATAAAGGTGGCTATTTTACTCCATATAAGGTTGCCGTCCTGATAAATATACCACCGTTTTATACGGCCATGAATATCGCACAGAATGCCACCCCAATAATCCAGTAGTTCAGGATTAATGGCATATTCGAAAAATTCCACTATCAGTGACAGATAAATCAAGTAGCGGAATATTTTATACGTGGTCTGTAGTTCTTTAGTTTCTTCCATTCAAGCGGTTCTTTAATCAATTGTATAATGTGATGATTGGTCTGATTTTATGTGCTTGTGTTTTCGGCGTTTCCTGAATGGCTCCAGAGGCAAGTGAGAACAACCATGCTTTATCGGTTTCCTGCTCCTTTACTTCTGTTGATGTCCAGTACCAGCATTCATCAGGATTGTCCTGTATCTCATCTCCACCACATTTACGGATATATTCATTAATCTTATTTCTTACTTCATACAACAGGTATAACTGAGCAACGGAAGGGATGTAGGCGCTCTGTCCATATTGCCACATGTCAAAAACAGCTTCGGCTGCAGGCGAAGTATAGGTAGAATACATGGCATGGGTATTGCTGTTCCCATCGAAGGCTGCCAGGTCTGCGGAAGTATCATGCTTTATTCCAATACTATCAGAGTAGGCGCAAGGCTCTATATCTTTCAGATAGACTGCATATCCAGTACCTTCAATATCCTCTTTTTGATTGACATAGAAAACCACGGCTATGGGTGTCTTTTCCTGTGCTTTCATTTTTTCATATCTGACGACTTTTCCATCGGTACACAGGATGTCTCCAATCTTCATTGAGGTATCCGGAAAGTCCTGATGTGCATCACATGATGCTATGGTTGCCGCCATGAAAGCGGCACAAATGGTGTGAAATATCTTCATCTTCTTTATCTTTTTGATGTGGGTATTTTAAATCCTATTACTATACCAGTTCGGAACAAATCCTTACGGTCAGGGACGATAAGGTCGCATTTGGCCTGAATATACAGTCCCCAGCCATGACGGAGTGATAAATTATGCTCGTAACCGGCATGAATACCGGCAATGAATTTATCTGTGTCACTGCCTCCAGAAGCTCCTATGCGCAGATTCCCGTAATGGTTACGTCCTCTGACTAAACAAGGTTTGTATGCGACTCCAATTCCCCATGTCCGATAGTTGTTCCAAAATGAATCAGGACAGATATGACCACATGAAGCACATTCGTCCCATTTAATATAGCCGTTGATGAAATACTCCCAAGCGTTATGGTGACGTGTTTCATGTTCCCATGCGATGGTAGCATCCAGCCCACGTTCATAAAGTGCACCAACTCCCAAGGATAAACGGTCACTGTGACTTTGTGCAAATGAAGAAATGGTACAACTGAGTACCATTATCAATGATAAGATGATTTTCTTCATGGCTTATTCCTCCATCATTAGACATGAGTTGAAAGAGTCCGCATACAGCACATCTTCATAATCGATGTCAAGGCTGATGGTTCGGCCACTGATTTGTTTCTCAGAAAGTTCAATAGTTAGGACTTTGTCATTGGGGAAGGTCATCTTCTTCAGAACTATGACATTTCTGTATCCATGCTTGAAACTTTGGGCCTTTTCGAGTGCCAAGACCGGAGTCAGTTCTATCATCTGTGCGTTGGTTGCCTTGGATATTTTCTTGTCGTTTAGCTTGATGCGCAACTCATCGATGTCAAACCGTATGTTGGTGCGGTTCTCTATGCTGAAATCCAAAAAGAAATATTCACCAACTGAGTAGATGTTATTCAACCGCATAGTCATACGATGCTGTCTGGTACTCACATTACGTATTCTCGCAGGGGAGTTCCATATCGTTCTGGCATATCTGGTCATCTCTTCTGTACTCATTGAGACTGCCGGGTTGTGGTATGGAATTTTCTCTTCCGGCTGGATTTGTTTGTCAGACACTGCCTCCTGCATACGTGTGGTATAGATGAGCGCATATTGTGTACGATAGCGTTCTGTTACAATCGTCACAATGGCAAGAATATCTCCATCGGCATGTATGTCAGCTCCTTCTTTAGGTTTAAGACGGATGGTATTGTTGATGGGCTGGTCTCCAACAACGGCATCAGTGGAGATGTCGACAAAGCGTACTGGTTCTGTGGCTGTGATAACAGTTGTCACATTCTCATTAACGGTGAGCTGTTCGATTTCCTGATACGTCTGCTGAGCCATAGAGGGGAGGGGTGCCAAAACACATACCGCCAATGCGCCGATTCTTTTAAAAGTCTTCAGTTTCATAATATCTACGTGCTTAAATTATTTTTCTTTGTTGTTTGAATGAGAATTAATTAGGTAAACAAAAGTGCCATATTTGAGCTTGGCTTTATTTTTTTTGATTGCCTTGCTGACGGCATTACTGCTTTTCTGGACTGCATTGGAAATAGCTTGCGCTCCCCATGATGCCAGACTGTTTCCAGATGTGGTTGTATTGGTGAGTGTAGATGTATTGCTTAGCGCACCGCTACCCACGTCTTTTGTCGTTTCACGGAACTGGCTGCTTGGAACATACAGTCCTTCTAATCCGTCTGTATCATAGAGGGCAAGGTTTACTTTGATAATCTCACCATCTACCATGATGCTTGTAACATTGCCTTTAACACGCTGTGAGCCAAAACCGCTCATAGTTGCATAAAGGTATGATCCTTTGGGAACAACAACTTCATTGATTTCCACATCATCTATTAATCGGAGACGGACTTTTGAGCCGTCAACTGCCTTGATGTTTTCATCTATGATGGCTTTAATTAACTTCTGCTCTTTTTCATTCTCACAGATAGTATTGAAATAGTCGGACGTTACTCTGACTTTCTTGACCACTTCCAGGGGTTCATCGTTATTTTCTTTTTCATCAGACACTTCCAGATTCTTTTCATTCCTCTTTGTAAGTGTATCCGTATCAGTCGGCAAATTTGTAGCTTGCAGACCTTGTAATCTGGCTTGGGCAATAGCCCGGTTCAGCTCCTCCATGGCTTCTTGCTCACGTTGTTTACTGAGGGCTAAGCGGTCTTCTTCAGAAGTACCGTCGCCTTGTGCGACTTCCTGACCTTTCTGTGCGCTCTCCTGTAGTTGTCTTTGCATCTCAGCGAGTTTCTCGGCTTCCTGTTTCTGAGATTCCAATTGTTTAAGCTCTTCTTCTGAATATTTTGAATCATACTCTTCTTTGTTGTCTTCTTCATTACGGTCAATGTTTCCTAAAGCAGTATAGTCATCTATTTTCCCATATGATTTAAGCATATTGTCATACTTATTGCCAATTCCATCGCCTTTCATGTTGGCATCAGGCAATTCTGGGTTCAGATAATCAGTCGTAGTGAGTCCGTTAGGAGTCTCTGCCTTCTCCGTATGAAACAGATCTATGACAAAGTAACCGACAAACAACAGGGGAAAGTAGATGATTATTGGAATCATATACTTTGGCTGCTTCCAGTTAATTTTCTTCAGTGCGTCCATCGTTCTTTATGTTTACGTTGTTATTATTAGATTCGTCATAGGCGGTAGAAGGTACTTCGTGAACACGGTTGGATGTTTCATTGCCCTTGTTATAATGTTTACGCCATATCAACTCCTGCCTTTCTGTGGCACTTTGGACGGATTGCTGCCTGTTAAACACAAATGCCATTCTGTAGATATTCAGACATAGACAGAGTATGATAAGTCCGAAAACAATGACAAGAAACAGTTTCCTGTGGTTGTTGGCAAAGTTCTGAACCATTCCGGCAAGCACATCAAGTTTCATCATACGTGCGAACTTGCGACCGGCATTGACTTCACTTTCGTATCTTTGCTTATATTTCGGATCATTCTTATCTGGCATCTTCTCTCCGACAAATAATTTTTTCCATCCCATATTAGTAGTTCATTTTGTTCTTTTGTTCAATATCCTTATTCATAAGTGTCCTCCAGTTTGTGATGAGCAATCCGTGAGGGTTATTGTCAGTCCTCGGTACACGTTTGAGCTGACCTGCAGTGACCAGTTCTCTGGTAAGAATGCTTGTCCGTCGTTCTATACGCTGTTTGCCATAATACATGAACTCCATCTTTTCCTTATCGAATTTTATACTGTCGCAGAATATGCTGAACACAGCACTCGTACCCATAATATTCGAGTAGAATCCTTTTTCTTTCAATGTATTATACTGGGCAAGACCTGTCTCGTCCACTAAATACATCGCTTTATCCATTGTGTACTTGATATATTTGTCATCTGGAGCCAGAGTGAAAAACAGATGATGGAACATCTCGATGTGAGACTTAGCTTCTACGTCAAGCGTTTCGTCCATTGTGCTCCGATGAACAAGAATAGGCACATTGCCGTCCAAAACATAGACTTTCTTATGGGCATCCGAGACCATTGTCCTGGCTGTCCAAATGCTGGAGATGCAGATGATGATGCAGCCTGCAAGGAAAAGGGAACATATAATCAGCACCAGTTTGATTTTGTTTTCAAGATTCTTAATTACCATAATATTCCATATTGATTTATTGCTTACATTACTTTGCTAATCATGCCTTGGGTTGATACTTTGGCTTGCTGTGCGACTCCTTCACCGAAGTTTCGAGTTGAGAATGCTGTATCGCCTTCCGGTATCATCCATGCGGCCAAATCAGGTACAAGGTTGAGACATTTCAGTGCCACAATACTTGCGGCCATGAGATAGCCGGCTGAGAAGAACGAGTTCTGCAGATAGGCCGCCATGGTCTGTTCGCTTTCGGTAATGGCAGTCAGATTCTCTACCTGTATGCACAGGACAATGTCAAATAGGAGCAGTACATAGAATCCAACGAAGTACAGCATAGCTCCGTAGAAGTGTACAGTCAGATAACGTATGAGCCACTTTGCCCAGGCACCTTCCCATTTGGGCAGAAGACTGAATGCCCACTGTATCGGTCCGAAGATGGTCAACATCCCCAACAGGATTTGCTGGCAGTAGATGGTTGCCCACCAACCGATGCGATAAACTATCAGAGCGATGAGCATAATGATTTTATCCAGTCCGACCACTGCACCAGCTGTGAGTGAAGTAAACCATAGTCTGGATGCGTCCTTTTCCATGTTGGTCACTTCTTCAACACCGGTCTGTTCCATCGTGGACTCAATAAGATTCGGATCGGACGTTCCTGAATGTGCTACGTCAGCCTGAGCTTGCAAGGATGTATAGAGAGTGTCCCTGACATAAATGAGTTCCTGGACTTCCTCAAATTTATCTTCTATCTGTAAGGATTCTGCCTGATAAAGGTCATGAGTATATGAACCGATACAGTTAGGAATGTAAGAAAGAAAGTCAAGGAAGCACCAACTGCTTCCGCTGTTAGTTATACCCGTATCTGCAGGTGGATACCACCAGCATAGAATAACGGATATAGCTAATGGCCGGAACAGTTTCATAACGTCCAGAGGCTCGTGCTTCACCATCATCTTATAGGCTATATTTCCTGCCACTACAATAGAGAACAGAGCAGCGAGAGCCATGCACATTTGGAGAATCCACCAGAATGGTCCTTGTGAACCTGTGAATGTAGCATCTGTAAGGAACTCGTTTGTCTGGAAAATCACGTCATCAATCTCTTCTTCAAGAATATTGATACCGAAATCTGAGAGTATATTTGAATCTGCCATGATTTTAGTTTCCTTTTATGTTATAATTCTCTGTTAATTGTGCCCTTCTGAATTTAGTTGCCCGGCTTCTCGCCAACGGCTAAATGCTTCGGTTGCATGAGAAGCAACATCAGTTCGTCTGTTCAAGCGGGCGGCCAACAAGGAAGCTGTCTTGTTCCTGTTGCTTAACTGAATCAGATACGCTATGAGAATTTCATTCTGATGCTCTATATCAGCATATATCGCAAGGTATTGTCTTTTCCTTTGGGCGTTTGGCATATAAGCGTCCTGGGTTTCTTTAATGGCTGTCCTGAACATATTGTAGTATTCGTTCCATCGCGTTTTATCATTTACCGTACCTCCAGAACTGATGATGCGGTTGATATTCTTTTCAAAGTCTGATAGCTTGTTATTCACTTTGCTGCCTTCTGCAAGCCAGGCAATATCAATCTGTCTATCGGCAATATTGAGAGCTTCAATTTCTGCCCGCTGAGTCAGTGACGCTTGAATGCTGTCAGCTAAATCTACCTGTTGGTATGATTCTACACCAGCCAGTGTCCTAAAGCTCAGCTTGTTTTTACTTGCTGCCGATTTCTGGTAGCTGTTATGAAAGAGGGTGTAGTAGAAAGCAGGGGTTAGTCCGCCAACACCTATTTCCTGAACTGTAATCTGATTCATCTTTGTAGCATCGTGGTTGTATGTCACATAAGACTGGGCAGCTGCTTTGAAACAAAGCAGCATTGCACATAAACATAATGTTGTCCGATAACTGATAGAATGTACCATATCTGTTGAGTTTTAAATTGTTATTTAATAGCCTAAATAGCCCGCAACTTTCCACCGGCCAAAAGCATCATTAATAATCTCTTCCTTGGTCTTTGCACGATAAACCTGTCTTTTCCAATATCCGATGCGTACCTGAATGTATCTCCAGGTCTCAAAGTATGCCCTGTTCAGATGCGTCCTGATATTGTCAAGTGAGTTGTTTATGTTCATCAGAATGAGATAGAGATCCGCTGTAGAACAGGCTGCCGCACCGGTAGCATACAGGATTAAATCACTGACCGAACGATACAGATTGTCTCCTTCTTCGGCAATCTTTGCCAAGGCCCCGGCATTGACTGTGATTATCAAGGTATCTGTACTTACAATGTTTCCTCTGTCCAGACACTTCTTTCTGAAGTCTTCAAGCATGTTTTTATAATCACCCACACGGTCACTGATGTTTTCGTAGGTGTTGTAGATATTGAGACTAGTTCTAAGAGACTGATACAGAATGTCAATAACGTCAAACGCACGTGTGTATCTGTCAAGTTCCTTATTGATGTCCCTGAAGCCGATATTGGCATCACTGCTGTACTCATGCAGAAGTTTGTTGCTCGCTTCCAGTGTGGATCGAACAAGCAGCAGACTTCGTTGTTGTTTATGGTCGTTGATATAGGCTTCTATGGAAGCTACATCAAAACCATATTGAGCCTTGGCAGTGAACGGGAACAATACCAAAAGGCAAACAATAATCGGCAATATTTTATTCCTGGTCGCTTTCATCTTCATCGTATTTACCATTATATGTATCTGAGTGGGCACTGGAGGCTGCCTGACGCAACCATCGTTTTCTACATTGTTCAATGAGGGTCAATCTTCTGCCACTGTCATCGTTGATATATGGGACTACGCTTTTCAGCATATCTATGATGGAATGTTTGTAGTGCATCATCTTTTCCAATGATACAAGGTCGGCATAGATATTGGTTAGTCTCGTGTCAATCTGACGGGCTATTTCAAGTCTGTCGCTTGACCAGAGCAGATGATAGGTATCACCGGTATCATCGACTTCCACAGGACTGCTTTTGGCATATTCCACAGAAGGAATGCAATCCGGAAATTCTCTGGCCACTTCTGATAATTTTGAATTGACCTCGTTGGCTTTTTCTGCATCCGATTTGGACGGATCGAGATTGACTACTTCAACAACCTGTGTGTCACTATACTCTGTAGTAAGCGTCCATGAAATTTGCACAATAGCACGGTGTATCTTAATCCAAAGGAAATACTTTGGTTTCCTGGCTATGGATATGGTTGCCTTAAAGGTTATGGTACCGTTGATGTTGGGCATGGAGGCTGTACGAACGAATGTATTGCCTTCCCATGCACCCGAACCGTTCCACGACAGATTATAGGCTGTTTTACAATCCTGCATGATAGCCGGTATGCGGTAATAGTCATCCGTGACAGTATTCTCACCGTCGATAGCTTCCTGCTTTGCCTGTTCATACTGTGACAGTTCTGTCTCATATGAACTCATTTCAGCTTTTAGGCTTGATATTCTGTCCTTGTTCGCATTGTAGGACTGTCTGTATATCGCAGCATCCTCGACGCTTGCTGTCTGGATTTTTTTAAGGAGCTCTGCATTTTCTGCCTCCAGTGCTGTTATTTCTGATTGTACTGAGACGATATTTCGTTTCAACTCCGTTATCTTGGAGTCTATTTCAGATGTATTGATACTTCCTTCGGAAACACTTGTTGCCATAGAACATTGCTTGGTATGGTTGTTTACACTGCTTCCACAATCGGAACATTTGTATTGTGTTGAACCTTCTCCTAATTTGGCACCGTCATGACAGGTTACGCTGATGGTTGCTGTCTCACATCCTGAAATCTTCTGGGCATTGGTAGTTTGGTAGTATTTCTTTGGGTCACTTCCCAGATAATAGGTATAGCCCTCTTCATTATCGTTTAGTTCAGACAGACGTGCGTTCATACCGGCCTTAAAGGTATTCAGGTCCATAGTGTATGAATCAAATATGTCTTCATAGGCTACTTCCTTACGATTCCAGCTTTTGGTAGCATAAATCTCGTAAGCGTATGCTTTTGCATATAATCCTTTTTTTGAAGAAGTAATCTTATATGCGAGCATGTAGTATGAGATGCTGTAGGTATAACCATCATTGGCTTTGTTCAGATTGGCTATCTGTGAACGGCTGTATCCTGCATGATTCTCGGAGTTCTGCAGTGCAGCTTCTCGTTGGGTAGATGATGGATAAAAGTTTTCATCTGTAGTGCTGATTCTGTACCAGTGATCACCATTGATAATTGAGTTATTGTCTTCAGGAGGATAATAGTCGCAAAGTTTAATGGTGCCAGCATCTACACGGTAGATATACCACCTTTGTGTGTAGTACTGGCCGAATGCTTCATTGGCATAGTCTGTAATCCATGCCGTTGTGTTGTAATTCGACAAAGAGAAGAGATTGGCGATGCCTTCCTCTCCACCGATAAACTGTAATAAGGTATTTCCGGCATTCTTGGAAAGATTGCCGTATAAGTCGTACACATTCTCGGCTATCTCAATGACACTGCTTGTCTTCTCCATGATGGTACCGTTAAAGGAACTGTTCCCAAGAATGGAACTTACAGTATTGCCGGCTCCAGCTGAAGCAAGGCTAACGCCCATCGCATAGAGGTTATCTATGTCTTGCTTCAGGTTTTCCTTTGTGAAGTTTGTACCAATATTTGAGAAGCTTTCAAGCAGAACATTCCAATCCACATTGCCCAGTTCTGACAATTTCAGAATTGCTGCAAGTTCCTGGTTGATTTCAAGAAATACGATGTCCTTGAATGACAAAGTACTATTGGTAACAATAGACTCAAACTGATAACACAAAGTCTTTACCTCATCACAGATCTTATAGAGATAGCTACCCCAATAGAGGGCGTTATGAGGACTTTTAAGCATCATGCCGGCAACTGTCCATATTTTGGGCATAATTTTGGCAGACACCATGTTGTATATACGGCGGTAATAGTAGTTCTCTGTTGCACTGGTCCAAAGTCCCAGATTTGTGAGAGCTCTGCGGTCGAGGAACTTGGAACTGAAGATTCCTGCAGCAGCCACTTCCGCTGCCTGATAATGTTCCCTGATCTTGGCTATCTGTTGAGCATAATATGCCTCTGTAGCAGCTTCTGTACCGAATGCTGCCGACATTTCCGCTACAGTGCGAGTATCATAATTTACACTGTAGTACTGCGCCATAGCAGGTGCTATAGTACAGAGAAATAGAAGTTGTATTATCAGATAGCGTTTCATTTTCAAATCTTACATTTCTGTTTTTGTTTTGAGATTAAGTACATGTTGAGCCTGGTTCACCTTTTGTGCAAAGGCCAAAGACTTGGTTATTCCTGAAAGACTCCAATCCCGGCAATAGGCTTCTATGGCATGCTGATGGTCACATTTCAACTCTCTTTTATAGAGTTTCAAGGCTTCCTTTTCAGCTCGCTCTGTAGTGTAAGTCATGTAGCATTCACGTGGCTCTTCAACTCCAAATACGGCCCCGACACTTCCACGTCGGATAAAGACCTCACGGAAGAAACTTCTTCCTTCCTTATTCTCCAGACGGTTGATAGTGAAAATCTTCTTACAATCAACGTCCGTCAAACCGAGCGTGGCTTTAATCTCATCAAATCGCTCACGGAATTTGCTCTGGTCGAGCAGCATTACCACGTCTGAGTTATTGATGATAGCTTCCTTGACTATAGGACTTCCAACAATATCCTGTATTTCCTGCGTTACAACACCGACAGAAGCCCAGAACTTTCGGGCAGTCTTGTAGAGATACTTGATATATTCGGCCATCATGGGAGAGGCGATAGCCTTCCATGCCTCTTCGATAACCAGTACCTTACGGTTCTTCTTGATTCTCATCTTCTGGATGAACACATCCATGATGATAAGCGTAACAAGAGGGAATAGAAGAGGGTCATCCTTAATGGAGTCGATTTCAAACACGATGAAGGTTTCATCAAACAATTTGGTGTCCAGATTCTCATTCAGCGTCACCTCATGACTGCCTCCCTTATAGAAGTCCTTTAACAGATAGTTGTAGGCCGCCAAGTCAATGCCGGAAAGTTTATTTTCTTCAATAATTTGCGGAATGCGGACAATACTGTACTCGTAGAAGGTATTGAACGAGAGATTCTCAATACGACGGTTCACAAAGTACTCGTCAAAGTACTCTTTGATGACCTGCTCAATAAGCCGGTCTTCCGTCTTGGTAACTACTCCCTGGGTGCCTTTCCAGATAAGCATAATCAGATTCTTCAAGAAACCTATTTTCTCGATGTTTAGCTCTTCACGTTTGATAGCAAAAGGGTTCATCGTGATAGGATGCTCTTCGGTGTAGCTGATATACTTGCCACCTACATACTCGCAAAGTCCCTCGTAAGAATTACCAGTATCGACCATAACTACATCGGTATTCTGCTCCCACATCTGACGTACCACGCTGTTCATGTGGAAACTTTTACCACTGCCCGAAGGACCAAGACAGAAGAAGTTAGAGTTATCTGTAATCTTGTTCTTGCCTTCCTTACCACTGATGTCTATTGCAACAGGGACTCCCTGTCTGTCGGTATAGTATATTTTCAGAGGTGTTTCTTCGCTATGCTGAATCCTTTCCTTGTACATAAGACATGCAGCTGCATCACTAAGGGTCAGAAAACGGTCGTATTCAGGATTGGTGGAATAACAATTGCCGGGGAATGAATTGACAAAAAGCTCCAACTGATTGTACGACTGTTTGCTGATGTGGATTCCCAACTTGCTGAAGAGATTCTCCAGATGATTGGTACATCGCTGAATATCCGTATCGATAGGTACTCCAACGATAAGATTGAAATGGGTATATACCAACTGTTTGTTTTCTCTTGCGATAACATCCTGTACATTTTTAATGTCCTCCACGGCAATCTGGTTGCTTGGATTTGGCATACTTGCATGGCGGTTCTTCTTCTTTTCAAGCAGAGAAAGTTCTTTTTTCTGGTTGGGGATGAAAAGCATCTGGTTATACACGACCACCTCAGCTGACGGTATGCTGTCTAACAATGATACCATGTCTACTGGCATGGAAACATTGTTCACCTCAATGCTCGTAAACGGACGTACCAAAGAGGGGACGTTAATGCAGTCCACATCCACGAGACTATATACCTTGCATCTTTTATCACCCATAGTAATAGACTCGTCATCTATCTTGAAGTTGTTCATCGACAAATGTTTGTCGGTAAAGTTCATAGAGAAATAGCGGTCTACGTAATCACGGGCTTTATTGCCATCAAGAAATTGGGCATCCACACCGGAGTCTTTCAACTGGTCTTTAACCTTACGTATCTTAACCATGAAATCACGCCATTTCTTGCTGTCAAATGAAAAGAGATTGCTCTTCTTGTTTTCCTGAGTGATAATCAGGTAGCTCTGACAGTCGGTATAGGAACGACCTGTGAAATAGTTGAAATATGATTCCGACAGAAATTCATGGTTATCATTGCTCTCGTCATGAAACTTCTTGCGGATAAATACATCTTGTTTGTGGATGGCATATCCATCACCTAAAGTCTGTGCAAGGGCAGTGAAGAGATGATTGAACTCGTAGTAACTGTCAATGTCAGCCGAATATTTCTGTACCGGATTTTCCATCTTCAGAATGGCTGAGTATTCACCGGTCTTGGTGTAAAGTACCCCGATACCGTTGACCTCTTCCACAGAGAAGTAGATATTCTGGAAGATTTTCTTGCGTTTCCCTCCAGTACCGAAAGCCATGACTGAGATTGCCATACCAATAAGGATTGCCACAAATGTTAAGATGACGTATAGAATCATTGTTCTTTGAATTTATTATTCGATTACTTATCAGTTACGTTCACAATCTGAGAGTTGTCGTATAAACTATGTTAGGCTCATCCTAACGGGAGGGTGAGCCTAACCACACACTATTCAAAATCCAACTCTCTTGCTCATTTATCATGTTGACCGATTACATCTTATGTGCATTGGCATAAATGAATATGCCATGTTCTTCTTTCTTGGTGTGCAATCCTTTCCTTTGTTTGAAAAAGATAAGTGCAGCACCGATGCATAGAGTGACAGCAAGGACGATGAGTCCGGCAACAAATCCGAGGATACAATACACTATGATAAAGCTGAGAATACCTCCACCTACAGTTGCTGCAGCCCAGGTGATATACCTGCCTTGGAATCCCATAAATTCAAGGGGTTTCTGAAGCCCCTTGAACATGGGATAGCTGACGTATTGATGATTGATCGATTCCTTTGTCATGACGAATCCATACAGCTTGGTTAATGGTTAGACACCGAAGAACAAAGGCAGAGCCTGTGCAGCGGCTACAAGGAAGATACATGCTCCAACGACCATCATGATTTTCTTCTTGACATCCTGTTCTTCATTGTTCATTGCAATGTAAACGCTGATGGCACCGACAACGGCAACGACACCGGCTATGGCATAACAAAGCTTCACAACGTATGGAACATACTTTGCAATTTCTTCCGTAACTGTTGTCAGTGCATTTGTTCCGGCTGTGTAGTCTCCTGCAGCATTCTGAGCATAAGTGGCAGCTACTCCGCAAAAGAGCAACATGGCCAATGTTCCAACACGTTTAGCATTGAAAATCCTTTTGGTTAAATTCTTGATTTTCTTCATTTTTTGTTGTTTTACAGTTAAAAATTAGACACGTTATCCTTACTTGCTTGGTTGTTTATTTTTTTTATACAATATTATAGCCAAAGAATGCAGGGAAAATGATAGTTGCGCCAATCATAAACAGGCAAGCTCCGACCAGCATCATGATTGATTTGGTTACATCTCCTTCACCGGTATTCATTTTGATATAGATTTGTAAAGCTCCGATAATTGCTACTATGGATGCAATAGCGTAAAGAAGATATACTACATAGAGCATCATTGTGACCGTAAAATCATGGGCATTGCTCAATGCATCAGCTCCCCAGCTGTAGTCAACACCGCCGCATTTAGCAAATGCCGACTGAGGCTGGAGAAACATGAAGCCGAAACAGGCAATAAAAAACAGTTGATTGATTTTACAGTTTATCGATTGCATTCCTTTTCTCTATTTTTCTTTTGTTGTGTTTGTCGTTGAGATTTTGCATGAACTCATCAGGATAAAAACAATATTGAGGAGCTGGCTCTATTTCTTCCATGTTCTCTTCGTTTTCCTTATTGAGCTCTTCAGTTGTAGTAGTCTGTTGAGTGGATTTAGACTCTTCCTCTTCAGGAGGGGAACTGTTGCTCTGCTTATTGCCTGTTGGAATAACTACCCGAAGGCCGTCGTCTGTTACTTGCTCTGTGTATGTCATGTCACTACCTTCAGGACCATCATTATGTTCTTCCACGGAAACCGGCACTTCTTCATTATCCATGCTGCTGACATCAATGGTCTCTTCATCCGTTTTCTTTTCGTCTTTCTTACTATGAAGGTCAAGGGTAATCATTACTGAAAAGTAAACCACATAAACAAAGGTGAGGACCAATACGAATATTACAAATCCTGGCATTCTCAATCTGATTTTAATGTGTTATTATAAATATATTTTATACTCAGAAGATAAAATTGAAAACCAATTTGCTCCTGTAACATGACAAAGGAAATGAGTTTTATGGTATTCCGATAAAAATATGCCGATTTGCATTTCAGTATTAACATACATTTGTTTAGAAGTATGATATTCTGGCAAAAATCATACTATTAGAATAAAAACATCACAAAAAAAGGAGGCTCTCTTGTGGGGAACCTCCTTAAACTAATAGAACAGACTTATTATTTTTGTTACTCCTATACTATTCCATTGATGACATCGTTTAGATCTTTGAAATTTGGGTATCTGACAGATTCATCAATTACCTTGTTTGAATATTCGTCTTTGATTTTCTTTGTTGTAGCTATACCGGCAGCATCGTTGTCAAGATAACAGTGTACTACATCATATACCTGGAGATATGGAAGTGCAGTTTTAATATTACTGATTGAATTAAGAACAATATAATCACAGTCGTTTTCAACACAAAGTTGTATATCCATCATCCATTTTCTGATACTTGCATACGTGAGCATATCAAAGAAACCTTCAAATATGCAGCATTCTGAATGTGATTCACCGTTGGGCTTTATTACGGATATTGTTTTCTTTCCGATACTGCGTTTGCAGTATTTGTTTCTGATTTCCATACCACCATCTACATTTTCAAAGGCTATGGCATAATAATGTTTATCATTGATATGATAATGTATTTCCTTACAGAACTCCTGAGCAACCTCGAAGTCAACACGTCTTTGTAAAATATATCTTTTCAAATTGGGATGACTGAGCTTGCTAATACGATCAATGAAAGTAATACTTTTTCTTTCATTACCCTTTTCTGCTATATGGCTCTCATTCCACGCATTTCTTCTTTGTTGTTCTTTGGTCATCGCTTCATAATCTTCAGCATATTTGAGATTATGGTTCTTAATCTGTTGTTCAAGATAAGTAAGTACTTGATGATTATTCCATGAAGGGTGCATCTTCTGAACAAGATTTATAATGTTTCCTCCTGAGCTGGCCCCAAAGTCATTCCAAAGATTTTTTGTAGGACTGACATTGAAAGATGGAGACGATTCTGCTCTAAAAGGAGATAGATACCAGTAATTACCTCGATGGATATAGGCATACTGATAACCTTCCGTTTCAAGGAACTGTACAATACTGACTGATTTTATTTCATCTATGGTCATGGCATATCAATAATGTCTAATTGGGCTTATATAAGTTTAGTATATATATACCCTGTTAAACTTAAACTCATAAACTTACTTTAACGGCAGGAGTGCAGGATGATAATGATAACCGTCTTTGTCTTTGGTAATCAGTTTGCGCTCACAGAAGATTTTAAGCATATCCTTAACTGCATTGTCCCCACGCTTGTAGCCTTCTTGTGCGTAAGCCTGACTGATTGCTTTCACCAGTTCAAGATACCTCTGTGGACTCTCACCTTCAAAAACAGTGCGAAGTACTTTGGCATGTAAGTCATCTGGCAGAGATGTCAAGGGCTTATCTTTGGGTTTGACTACTGTAATATGATAGCCGTCATCCAAGACGGGGAGAGAATTGTCGTCAATGTGAAATGCCCATGAAGAAAACTCCTTGTCTCGCATGTGCATAGGCCTGACTTCACTGATGTTGGAATCCTGTTTGTTCTTGCTGATTATCAGAACTGTTTCAGCCTTGTTTTCAAGTTCAGTACCAATATGACCTCTGGTGTTATTGTCATTCTTGTTAAGATGCAGCACGCAATGGATGTGAAGATTGTACTTGCTTGTCCAGGCCATGAGCATAGTCATCACATCGGTTGATTCTTTGGCATTGTTAATGTCATACATGAGATCTCGTAAGCCGTCGATAATGACCAATCCTACACCCTCAAATGTTCTTAGGGCATAATCTATGAGGGCAATACGGAGAGTAGGAGTGAACTCCCTTAGCCCATAGAACTTGATGCGTTTATCTTCCTTTGTCAGACTCAATCCTGCAAGGCGGTAGATGCGTTCTATCACATTGTGGCAGTGAAACCTACTTTGTTCTGTATCGAAATAGAGGATTTTGCGTTTACCATCAGGAAGACTGGCCCGGTATTTAAGAACCGTTGAATTGTTTACCGCTGCTGCAACCATTGCTGTAATATTAAAAGTTTTCTTGCTCTTTGCTTTACCGGTGGATGCGCTGAAATTACCAAAGGTTGCTATGGTACAATCTCCAACCCATAAAATCTGTGGTGGAACAGGAGGCTTTTCACATGCCTTTATTTCTCCTTGTCTCAGGTAGTTGTCTAATTCCTGGTCGTTGAATGTACTCTTGCTTAGCATTCCGACTTCAAGAGAGCTTTCCACTGAACATTCCTTATCATTACTGTTTTTCCTTCTTATCATGACATAGTTCTTTTTTATTATCATTTTTTGAGGAACTTATGACAACTTCTGACTTTTTCAGTAAAGCAGTCAGTTGAGCATCTGTATAAACCTCCTTTTTATTATGTTTCTTCTTTTTCATTGTAATATTCTATTTATCATTTTTTTTGTTTTGCTGGCACTACATGATTCTTACGCATCCATCTCAGGAGTTCTTGTCTATTGAAATAGATGGTTTTCCCTTTGGGCTTAAAATGTGGAATCTGCATATTCATAGTGAGTTTATATATCTGGGATTGTGATATTCCCAAATACTTTGAAGCTTCTTCAGTGGTCAACATTTCTTTAACCACATATAATCTTTCCTCAATCTTTGCAAGACGTTCATTGAGTATTTCTGGATTAATACTATTAAGTTCTCCAATTTTCATTTCCAAGAGTTCTAATCTCTTTTTTAAGATGCTGATTTCAATGTTACTGGTTCCCATTTTCTAATGATTTAATGTTATACAATAGGGAGTACCCCAAAAGCTGAATCGATTCTGGGGTAAATATACTCCTATTGTTATTTTCGCAATTTGAATGTCTCCTGTCAGTTTAAAATGTCAGGGAGAGTGTCAGGGATTTTTCTTTCAATTGCTTTACATTGTTTCACTTCAATACATTTCTTTCAGTTGTTTTACTATATTCACATATTCTTCTTCAGGAAATGTAGCAGTAGTATTCTTTAGTTCTGTAAGACGTGAACTGATTGCTCCACGAGTTGATGGTATCATACTTTTCTGTGGGGCTAACATTTTATTTCTTACTACAAGTGATACCCAATTATATGGAATCATTTTTTGTTGGGAAAGAGAATATAACAGCTGAAGTATATAGCGCAAGTTTGTGGCTATAAGAGTCTTTTTTAATGTACAGTTAAAGAACTTTTCAATAGTATTCTCGTCAACAGGGGTAGTGAAGAAATTCTTTCTATTGGCAAAATCTGTGATAAGTTTAATTTGCTTTCTGTTAAAGGATGCAAGTCCATTGGAGTCCTTTAATATAACTTCCACATGGTTAAACTCATTAAGCATTTTAGAGAAGTCTGTCTTTTCGAATGTAGATTTAGTGAAGTACTTCTCAACAAGATCTTTTCTGTCGGTCAGTAATTCATAAACACAGAAAAGATTTTGGAAATGTTTTCGTATTGCTTCCTCATCAGATGTGAAAACAGGAAGATGATAACTGATTAAGTCATTTACATAGCGATTGTAAATTTTTCTATCATTAATTACTTCAGTTTGATAATGCTTGTAACTGACTTTAAATAAGTCCCAAAGCTCATCTTTGGACAGCTCAATCTCTTGGTTTGTGAAATGATTGTTACATTGTAAATACAAAAAGAGAGAGCAAAGAGTGTTGATTCTTTTTACTCATAAATTAATTTTTTTTGTGTATAAATATTTAATTCTATTTCTATGATCATTTGTTTATATACTATATTGTAATTATCACTGATCACTTTGCTAAGTGCTTTTAAGTGATATATGCAAAAAAATAGCCTACATTAGATAATCCTTAATGCGGGCTATTTATGAATTCGCATTTCTCTACTATTTCCTTCGACTTGATCTTTTGCTGAGTATTTGATTGATTTCTGCTGTACTGATTGGCTTTTCAGTTTTACAACCAGACTCAACCCATTTGATGAGATCATCCCTGAAAAATGTGTATTTCTTACCTTTCTTGTTGACTGGAATTTGTCCGTTCTGTATATAACAGTACATTGTCGATTTTTTTATTTTGAGAAATTCACAGGCTTCTTTTACATCCATTGGAATGTGTTCAGATGGAGACTTTTGATTAGATTGACGAATCTCTTCATGAAGTATTTCTATGGACTGTTCAAGTAGATCACATTTTTTAAGTATATCTGACATAACTCTTGGTATGTCATTAAAGGTTATCGGATTATCTTCTACGTATTCTTGCATATATAATTCTTTTAATAATGAAACTCGTAACTATCTTTATCAGGAATGTCAATTTCTATTTTACATTTCCCTTTTTGTCTGAGTGTACGCCTGATGCTTTCAATTTCAACGTCATTAAGTTCTTTAGGAAAACAGAGCTTGATGAAGGTAGCTCTGGTTTGTCCACTCCAACCAAGCCGTTCTCCTATATTCCAGGCATAATGTCTGATGTCGAGTGTGTTTAACTGACCATTTGTTAATACAGAATTGATACACGATTCTGGAATCTCGTAAAGTTTAATGTTCTGGCATAGGGTTTCCAGACAATCATCTGTCATGTATGGTGAAAAAACAGTATATGTATACTCCTTGATTGCCTCATATCTGTTAACCTCCAAATGGTCCTGTTTATTTTTATAAATCTCACGCATAATCTCTGCTTTATTCTTTTCTGAAGTAGCAGGTTGTAGAGAAGTGATGCTATTATTAATGATTATGCGCTTCTCAGTATGTAACCTGTACAGGACAGTTATTATACAAACTAATAAAGATAATAAAATGAGGTATAACAAAATCGGCAATGGGGATAACATTAGGTTATTATTTTCTGTTGCATTAGTGCTTGTGACCACCCTGATAATATATGGAGCGGTCACAAACAGAATAATGGTAATAATGTTTGAAATGAGAAGTATCAGTAAATTCTCTCTTATCTTTTTTGTCATTGCAATTGGTTTTTATCGTATTACTTTATTGCAAATTTATAGATAAACTTACTAATTGATACTAGTTGTTACTAATAAAATCTCTCTAGAAAACATTATTTATGTTTCAGTGTTTCAATGATTTACGCTACTATTTATTGTCACTTTTTTGATTTTCCTTTCTCTTTCTTTCTCTTGGTTTCTGCATTAACATTTATGTTTTCATTTTCTTGCATTTCCATTTTTACATTTGTTAACCTAATTCTATCAGCTGCTTCTCGTGTTTTCGGATCAGCATGTGAAGCATAGATTTGAGTGGTACTTACATTCTTGTGATTAAGGAGATGTTGTACTGTGTAAATATCAGTTCCAAGTTCAAGCTGTAAGGATGCGTAAGTATGTCTGAAGCAGTGAAAGGTAATATGTTTTTTTATTCCACATTCCTTAATCCAATCTTGCATGACTCTATATGTCATAGTACGATTAAATCCTGAAAAAATATATTTATCTGTTGTTTGTGGCTGAATTAGTTCATAAGCATCATCACCGATTGGAACCTGTGTCTGACGCTGAGTCTTTACACATTTAAAATCAAGATAATGTCCGCCATCTGCATATGTTTGGATATTTTCCCATTTTAAATTGAGTATATCACTTATACGTAATCCACTCAAACAGGAAAATATAGCGGCTTTTCTTACTACTGGAACTGAACATTCTGAGTTGTATAGTTTTCTGACTTCCTCCAGTGAAAGGCTTTGCTTGACTGGTATTGTGCATGGAATATTATCCAAAAGGGATGCTATGTTATCTACAAGTCTTCTTTCCCTATAGGCTTTAGTTAAAACTTGTTTGAAGATATTCCAATATGCTGAAGCTGTATTTCGTGATATAGGCTTGTTAACCATGACTTTGCCTCTTGCTGATACTTTCGTGTCTAAGAGATATTCTTTATACTTGTTACAGAATACGGTATCAAGCATTTCAAATGTACATTTGTTGTGGCAGAACCTGCTGAAATGTTTATAGGCTGCATCACACTTCGCAAAGTTTCTGTTGACAATATTCTTGAAGTATGCAAGAAAGTCCTCCTTTAGACGGTCCTGGTTAAAGAAGTCATATTTCTCATTAATTACCTCTATGAATACCTTACACCGAATAGCTTCAGCTTTTGCCAGAATAGCTTCATTATACTTTTTCTGTTGTGTAGAAATGGGGTTGGCATATATATACATGCCAAGCGAACGACGACGAATCAGTTCCATTGTTTCAGGATTTCTATAGCCTGGCCAAAAGTCCAGAAATAATGATTTAGTACCATTTCGTCTATCTCGCATACGGAGAGTTACTGATTTACAATACTGCATATTATTTGTTTTTATAGTTTTATGTCTCAAAATTCTCGAATGATATATTGCTGACATCGGTAAATTGAAAGTAAATATCACTATATATCAATATTTGCTATAAAATCATCTTCTGAGAACCGTTTTTCCATTAACCGGTCAAATTCTTCTTTTCTAAAAAAGATGAATTTCTGCTTCTTTACTCTGGTGAGCTTATAGTGATTGACGTAATAGAAGACAAGTGAATTTGTAAGATTATATTTCTTTGTAGCTTCTTCTACGGAATAATACCTGTCTCTACCAACAAAATATCCATTCTTTATTTCCTCTATGTGTTGTTTGGAATAATAGGTACTACCATACTCAACCTTTGCTGGAATCTTATGTCTATGAATAAAAGAGCGTACACCATCTGCTGTCATTTTAAATGTTGTACGCATTTCCTCTGGCGTTATCCAGTCTGTGATTTCTGCATACTTATTCTTTTTGTTGTATAACAGGTCAATGGATCCCTTCTCATAGAAATTAAATCCTTTCAGTGCTATCTTAGGTATGTTGTTCTCTCTTGTTATAACTCCAGCATGCTTTATTGATATTTTAAACATCTCTGCTACCTCATCAGTAGAATAGTATCCTTCAGGAGTTGCTGGACAGATTTTTTCCTGTTGCTTTGCCGTGAAAACAACCTTTTCTTCACCATTTGACTTTATTAGTGGAGTTGAATTTTGAAGACGTTGATGCATGATATTATCAAAATCCGTCCGATAAATCATGGTGAATTTTCCACGCTTTTCAGTCTTAATGCTATAGGTCTTTAGAGTATAACTTACCTGATCTTTAGTTATGCCATACTTTTGCATAGCTTCTTCATAAGAGTACCAGTCAGGATCAATTTCATCGGTCTTGTGTTTTATACAATCTATATGAACCTTAGAATAATAAGACCTGCCATTTCTCTTTACCCTGGGAACCGCATGGTATTTTACAAAACAAAGAGCCGCACCCTGAGTCATATTGTACATTTCCATGATTTGACTCAATGTGTAATAGTTATCAATGTCTATGACATCAAGAAGCTCAGAGAAATTTGCGTCAATAAGCTTTTTACTGTAGAAAGTATTACGCCCTTCGTAAACTTTAGGGATGCCTAATCTGTCACAACGTCCCCATACAGCTTTACGTCCAATTTTATACTTATCCATAATCTCTTGTAGGGTATAGTATTCTTGTTCTTGCTTACGCTTGTAACTTCTTTTTCTATAAGGTCCTGCATCCTCAAAGTATTTGTCAAGATCCTCACGACGGACAAGGGTTTTTCTACGTATTCTCACTGCCTTGATGATTCCGGAATAGAAACATCTATAAACAGTGCTAACACTCATATCAAGTAATAAGGCAACATCTGAGGGTGTCAAAAATGGTCGTGAAGCAACTGCATCTCTTTCTTTATCAAGAGCTGCTTCTTTTTCACTTTCCCGGACACTTTTTTTACGTTTTGCTTCACGTTTGCGAGATGCGTCACGTTCGCACTCTCTACAGCAGTATTTATTTGACATCTTGGATGCAATAAACTCTGCTCCACATGTTAAACATTTCTTTAATATCTTCATCTTTTTGGCATGTTAAAATCGTCCATTTCCTTTGCAGCAATTTTCAGGTATTTGCAGGAATTTTCACGAGGTGTCCAACATGTCAACGGGCGCACATTTATCACTTTTGCAGTTTTTGCATAAGGTGCCATATATGTCATTTTCCCATTGCCATTTGGTCGCAAAATTTAGGGATAGGAACGATATTTGAGCCAAATTTACCCTTAAAAACTGGTTGTAACAAGTTTCAAATGGAAAGTGTTAAAATGAAAAAAGCCACCAAAACGGTGGCTTTCAGACAGTTAGCGATATATTGTAATATTGTTGATAATCAGCTACTTACCGATGCAGAATGTTTGTAACTACGGATAACTCAATTATTTACAGAGGTATTAGAGCATATTAGAGTGAGTCGGAGTAACAAACGAGTAACAAAATCGAAAAAAAAGAACCGCACGACCGATGATGAATCTCTCATTTCAGCCGTGCGGATTTCAACGCAACTGATGAAGAGTTTATCATCAGTGCGACAAAGGTATGAAAATTATTTCATTCCACAAAGAAAAAGCACCGAAATTCACATTCCGATGCCCTCTCTTAACCTTAAAACTAATACTATGGTTTACACAAAAGCCTTTTCGTAATCTTCAAAATCGGTTTCCTGAGTATATAACCGATAGCGATGATAAGCAGGATGAGACACCAAGGAAACCACTTGATGCAAGTATGCTGCCACCATGTCAGCTCTTTCTCGACCTCTTTTTTCTGTGTCCGAATCACATATTTAATTTTGGTCTTATATTCTGTTCTGACACTATCATTTCTCTCGACAGGCTTCTGAAACTCCGAAGCTATCTCCTGCGGCTTCGTTTTCAGGTCGTGATACAGAGTGCCATCCTGATTGATGCGAGCATCTGATGTCGCATAATCATTTTCGAGATGAGAGGTACTATCCTGAGTCGTGCGCTCTGCCATCTGAGCAGGGATTTTGATATATACGGTATCTGTCAGATACTCGATGACCTTTTCAACCCTGACTTCGGTATTCGAGCTATCTTTCTGCTGAATGACGGTCGTATTCTGTTCGACCACTCTCCGCTGAGTGCAGCACCCCGACACTATAAAGAGCATCGAGACCAATACTGCACTCAGCACATACATCGATATATGGTCACGAAAAAAAGTTTTCATAATCTGATATATTTTTGAATTGCATCGGCATGGAGATTGACGATTTCCTGCTTCCCTCTCTCTGACATCAGGAATTCGACCTCTGCCTTATTGTCTTGAAATAGATTCTCTGTCAGAACGGCAGGGCAGTTAGTATCTCTGACGATAGCGAAATTGCCTACCCAATATCTGCACGATGGCACAGAACGATTCCCTTTGAGATTCCTCTTTGCTGCTTCATCATAGAGAGTCTGAGCGAGAATCTTGCTCTTTTGACTCGCATTCGGAGCTACCCATCCACTCCATCCGCTTGCATCATGCCAACGACCATCACTCTTTGCCGCATTGATATGGATGGAGATTAGCATCACATTCTTTGAACCGAGTTTCGCACAGATAGCATTGACCCTACGGCAACGCTCTCTGAGTGATATATCTATTTCTTCGGTCACGATACGCTCTGCATCGAGACCTCTCTTTTTCAGCTCTGCAACCAATCGGGATGCAATATCTCTCGCCCAAGCATATTCCCTGAGCTTTCCATCAGGAGAGCATTTTCCCGATGTATTAGAGCCGTGTCCGTTATCAATCAGGATTTTCATTAGATTTCTGTTTTTGGCGTTCATATTCTGCGAGCATCTCACGAGCAGCAGCAATCTGTTCCTCTGTGACACGACCGCCATTCTTCAACTCATCAAGAGTGACATCGAAATGTCTCTCTGTCTTATCGACCATGATTCTTTGCAGAGACTTCCAAAATCGACTCTCATTTTCATCCCGACATGAGCTTTCGTTTTCAAGGATAGACCATGCTTGTTCAAAGCATATCGCCCCTGTGATGACATAAGACAACGGAATCGATACATGAATGAATACCCAATGCTCAACGAGATATGCGAGCAGGATGAGCCATAATCGCTTCGGGATGGTCGATTTCACCACCTTGCCGAAAGCAAAGCTCGTGAATTTCGCTTTCTCCCTTTTCGATTTCTCAGGGTACTTTTTATGCACTCGCTTGTCGAGCTGATAAGCCGTCCAAGCATCATAGACGATAAAGATTACCGCCACAATAATCAGAGGAAAAGTCGGCTTGAACTCACCGATGAGCCAACCGATACCGCCTCCCAATAGGCAGACCATTCCTTTCCAAAATTTATATATCAATTCCATGCCGAGATAAATTTTGGTACAAAGATAAGAAAAAGATGCTTAATAAGCACCTTTTTCTATGTTAAATCTTACAAAGTGTTCTCAATTTCATTGATTTTATCTCTTATTGCCTGCCGTTCACGATGCAAATGAGTAATATCATAAGGCAGAGATTCGCCAATAAGAGATGCCTCATAGCATTTGATTATCTTATAGTCTGAATTGGTGAGCTGTGCTTTCAAATCTTCAATTTCTTTACGAATCTTAGTCACATCTCTCTCCTGCTCATATCTGAACGAGATTCTTTCTCCTGCATCATAAGGGATGATACGGACAATATATCCCTCAGGAGCTTTCATGCGCTCATTATCGAGTAAATCCACAGGTTTCCATCCTTTTAAGGATAATTCCTCTGCTTGTTCTTCTATCGTTATGATACGAGTTTTTATCTCATTCCCATCACGATATTGTCTTCTCTGTTCTTGCAGCTCTCTCGTTCTCAGATAGCCGCTTTCATTGATATATCCATATTCCATAATAAAATGATTTAGAATTTCCAACGACTTACGAGCCATACTTCTGTTGTGACAGAATCAATACGATATTTAGCGAAAGTGAATTTCATTTCTTGTCCGCAACTGCATTCATAGTAAGCATTCTCACTATTATCATCATATATTTTCTGCCCCGATTTAGGAGATACCCTGATATTTCCTGCGCCAATCTGCTTGACATATATGACCTTACCCTCCATTCCATCTGAGGGGAGTATTGCCTGAGCGGTTTTTCCTGAATTAGAGAGACCGACAATCTGCGTTACCCCTGAGCCGATTTGATAAGGACTATCGGTATAACTATCTCCGACATACTTCTGTCTCAGAACAAGACCAGCAGCGAGTAAATCCCAAATATATGCACCATAAGCGAGTGCCGTTCCCGAATTATCTGCACGACCATATAATCCTGCGATAATGGTACTCTCCTTATCCCATACCCAATCATTATCTATATCGCCAAATCCAAGACCGACAATCGAGCCATAATGAGTATATCCTGAGGATGCAGGAAGTGCATTTGTCTTTGCGTTATTACAGAATACTCCACTCGCTGACATATACGCAACGCCATTATTATTCCTCACCTCAATCTCACCCGAACTTGCATCAATATCAATTTCAGAGCCTATATTATCGAGAGAATAATCACCCCCTGTATTATTTGATTTGAGATGGATTTTCCCGAGTATTCCATTCAGATACATTGCGGCATCTTGCCCTGTCAGAGCTGACGATTTGATTATCTGATTCGAGAAATAGAAACCTGCGATGAGAGCCTCTCCGAGGACTTTGAGGGCATTCTTGATGGTCGCATTACTCATTATTAAAGTCGCAGATTCCTCATTATTCCAATCGAGATAATTTGTATCATCTCCGAGATGCAGAGCATTATTCAAGAGGTCGAGGAAATTCAATCCATCTGCACTCACAATCCTATCGGTCGTAATTCTTGCAGGGAGAATTTCTGTGAAGCCATAGAGCGACACATAAGACCTCTGCTCATCAAGTTCTGAATTCAGAACGCCGACCAACAGATGATAATAGCCTGATTCTCGCTCCATATCGATAGGAGTCTCAGAAAGCAGGAACTCGCCATTCTGAGCCGCTGCCGTATCGACCTTTGCATAGAGATAGTATTTCTTGCTTCCGTCTTCAAGACGAGCCGATACATAAGCGGTCATCTCCCATGTCTTATATTCATCGATAGAGTGAGATGACTTGATGGAATCGATGCCAAGTGTCATGTGTCTCAGGAATGAATGAGGCACAGAGAGCTGCTTATTGGCTGCATCATAGGTCACTTGGAATGATGTATCGATATTAGCAGAAGTCTTACTCTGAACGAATTGGAATTGCAGCGACTCATCACCAACGAGCATCGCCATAGTCTGCACGGTGACAGGATTCACGCTGCCTGAGAAGTTATCAAAGGCATCCTCTAACATCGAGAGCGATTCCTGAGCATCTCTGAATCGTCTGCGAGTGAACTGCAACGCATCTTTGTGGTTTTCTTCGATGATGACCTCCTGAGAGTCAATCTCCCTGAGCTTCGATGTGAGCGATTGCCCTGTGACATTATTCGAGATTTCGACCGTAGGCGAATAGGGAGAGGTGAGAAAATCCTTGATGCCTGTGATGCGAATATCCACACCATCAGGAACGAATTGCGTATCTGAGAAATGAACATAACCGCCGACAATCAGTTTGCCGCCGATATTTATCCAATTCCTCTTAGCATAGAGAGATTGCAGCGTACCTGTGAAAGTGAACTTCTGATTCTCATTCTCCCACAGATGCCTGATAGCCTCTCTCATCATATCCCATGATGCGCCCTCTTTGGCTGTATTATCACAGATATATGACTGAGGCAGCATGATTCCGAAAATAGCATAAGTATCATTCACGGCAGGAATGAATGTCGCATTCGGCATGGTCTGTCCGTCTATCTCCTGAGGCACAATCTCAAATCGTCTCTTAGAATGCTTATACTTGAACTCAAACTCTTTCTCTCCTGCAAGCATTCCCGACTGAAAGACGATGGTCGGAGTCTCGCCCTCGATGATATAATCATTGATATTCAGGTTGGCAGGGATAGTATTATCGATGAAGTCGTAGAAATTCTTTGCAGGCTTCACTGCGATTACCGATGTGACCTTTCCGATACGAGAGGGATAATGTTCTGAGCAGTCAAGACTATCCTCTTTGACCGCATCAGAGATGACATCAGAACGCTCGATATAATAGCCATTCGCATCGCTCGTATAGATATGCCCGATATTCGCATTATAGCCTTGCTCATCGGAGAAATGAGTGCCATCATATCCCAATGACTGAGACTTAGGCAAAAGCAGCTCAGGTGCGCCATATTCCGAGCGGTCGATATTCCTATCTCCACCCTGCACATAGAGTCGCTTGATAGGCAGCTCATTCGATGGAGTTGTTCTGCCCACTCCTGGCATGAAGCCGTTTCCCTTTCCGTATGAGAGTGGGAGAGGGTCGCTCTTATAGTATTCGACCTTGTGGAGATGGATAGTCGTGCCGACAATCTCCCATTCAGTTTCAAAGGTCTCTGCTACCTGAGAGAGAGCTGAATCGATATTCGTATGATTGAATTCGATGGTCTTTTCATTGGCATCGATACACGTTCCGACACTCCACACTCCTGCGCCATCACGCTCATTCAGATTGGCGACAATCTCCGCAATGAATTCATGCGGCTTTGCGCACATCGAGTATTTGAGCCGCTTATCAACCGAGTTTCTCATCTTGTAGAGAGCCATATTATCCTGCCTCGTTCCCATATTCAGGGTGTACTCGATATGACGAGTGCCCTGTTTCTTTATATTCTGAGGTGCATTGAGGAAATATCTCTCTCCCATATAGTCACAATATGCCCCGACAGGAATCTCAACGTATCGAGGCAGCGAAAACTTCAAAACGAGCTGAGGTTTCGCCATCAGGGAACGATAACGGTAGCTGCTATCATTCGGCTGCACTTCGAGAGTGGTATTATTGAAATGTAGTATCATCTGCTTACTTTTTATAATTGAAATAGAATCGACCGAATATCCTCACACTCACATAATAGAGCAGAGCAATGAGGGTGAACCAAGTTAAGGCATACGGATTACGGCAATCTTTCTGAGATACTTTCAGCATCCTCAGAAATAGCATTTTATCCGCCTCTCTGCGCTTTTCTCCATCGCCGCCGATGTCGTAATCATTATCATGGAGTTCGCACGGCAGAACGAATTTCTTGGCATAGGGAGGCTTAATATATTTAAGCACTCCCTTTTGACAACCGCATCCGTTACTCATCGGCAGGAACGAAAACAGAGTAATCGATTGAGTCTTTCTCCTGCCATCCCTCTTTGAGAGCATTATTGATGTATGCAAAAGCTCTCATCACGAAATCAGCAAGCACCTCAGTCTTGGTGAATGTGTGATAAACAGGATTGCTCTCAGCATCCTCTCCGAGTTTGAATTTCGCAGGGAGATTCGCTCCATCGGTCTGAAATGCGAGGTCGTAGGCAGCTTTGAAATTGAACTGATTTTCCGATGAGAGATAGACAGGCTTCCCATTCCATGAGAACCCTGTGAGGATGGTCGCATCGGTATGAGCATTGATGAGTGCCTCGATGTCTGCCTTGACCTCTGCGATGGTCGGGATATGGTCGTAATCCTTACGCCAATTATAGCCACTCTCTGCATCTTCTGAATCTTTGCCGAAACCGACATAGATGCAAGCCTTGTTCGATGACAATACCACGATGCCATCCTGACGCTCTTTTGCGCCGTAAATTTTGAAGAATTCCGAGTTCATATTATCTGATTTTTAATTGGGTGAATAATCGATTCAGTTCCTCATCGGTCGGCATAGGAAAGCCGAGAGCGGTTGCAGAACAAAAAGTATATTTGGGATATTGACCTTGATAATCTACCTCCATAGAGCTGAAGAAAGGAAATCCATCAGGCTCTTTCCTACGATTGTCAAGCTCATCCCAATTCTCTTTATCGCCTGTCCAAAATTTTCTGAGCTGACCCTGATAGATGATGCTCACGACATATTTATCTCGTGGCTTTTTCACGAGCGAGGTATCACCACCCTTTGCGAGTGTATCATCAACCTCTCGTTTATATCGGTCTTGCTCGACTAAAGGCACTACGCCTGTTTCATAATCGACCACGATAAACGGCTTGTGGTCTAACTCACGACCGCTTATCTTCGAGCCTCTGAAACTCTTTTTGCCATTAAAGGTCTGAGGATTGCTCCTTGCCTTGCCAAAATCTTTCATTCTTTTCTTCTTTTTCTTTAGTTTGTTAAACTCGCTTGGATATAGAATCGTCTCCATAAGATGCCATCCGTTGCAATGCTTTGTCATGCCCCACAGAGAACCGATTAGCTCAATCCTGCGCTTTCTTGACTTTACCTTTTTCAGCTTTTGGGCGAAATTCTGCTTCACCCTCTTTCTGAGAAGTGAATGAGTCGGGAAAATCACATATCCGAGAAAATCCAATCCCTCAGACAAAGGAAATACCCTCTCATTGTATTTTATCTCCTGACCGATGACTTCAATCTGCTCATGGACGATTTCTCTGCTCTCCCATAGATAGAGCTTCGAGCCGCTTGCAATCACTCCGTCATCGCAATACCGATAGAAATGCTTTATTCCATATCGGTCTTTGAGATAGTGGTCGAGGAATACCGATAATAGAAGATTTCCGAGACCCTGAGACGAGCGCATCCCCATTGAGATGCCATCATCGAGAACACTCACAAATAGCTCCAATATCGCAATCAATCTCTCATCCTTGAAAACCTTTCTCACACAATACATGATGAAATCTTGCTTCACCGTATCGTAGAACTTCCGAATATCGAATTTGTAGATATATCTCATCCCATCAGGGTCGAGACGAATATCTCTTTCGATATAGGCTTTCAGGTCGTGCATCCCTCTTTTCTTGATAGATGCAGAGGTAGTCCTGATAAATCGCCGCCTCAGATGCTTATCGACAATCTGCATGACTGCACCGACCTTGATTCGGGTTTTCATGTCGAACACTTGAAGATGCCGCTCTTTCCCTGCCTCTACAATATCCTTAGGATGCCACTTTCCGAGAATGACCTTTCCTGACTTTATTTCGGCTGCAACCTCATCAAGGAACGCCTCCCGATGGGCGAGTAACCATCTGCCTTCACTCAGACTCTTTCTCAGAGTGCCTCTCAGAACCGTATCAAACGCTTCTTCGAGATTGGAACGCTCGATGATTTCCTCAATCACATAGCCATCTCTCTTTGCCATTTTTTGAAACTCCTTCAGTTCCTCAGGTCTGAGGTGTTCGAGAATGAACCTACCAACCTCTACCTGCATTCGTGATTTTTCAGTTTTCCGATTTATTATCGCTTTTACTGAGGCTCAGGTCTCTCGCCCTCAGCTATTCTCTATCTCGTAGAGATATGCCGTAGAGACGATTATTCGGGGAGTTTCGCCCCTATATTTCTTTTCTGTTTGCAAGCCGAGAACCGTTATTCGTATTCGAGTTCGATGACGCATTATTCGCATTCGCATACACGACACCGCCATTCGCATTCGCATTGTTATTCGACCGACCAACGACACGGCAAATGAGACCCTCTACCTTTCGCCTTTCGGCATCGCTCACGCTGGAGAGCGAGCGGTCTTTTCAGACCGCCACGCACTGCGCTTTTTCGCTTTATTATTTTTCTGTTTCATATTCTTACTTTTTTATTCAGAGATTGATATTTTGCCACGGAAGGCAAGCCGAGAACCGTAATACGTATACGAGTTCGATGACGCACTAAGCGCAATCGCATACACGACACCGCCATACGCACTCGCATTGTTATACGACCGACCAACGACACGGCAACGAGATGCGGTGTACCATTGTCCGTCTGCATAGTGAGTTGCAAACTTTGAATTATCATTCGCAAACTTCGATGCTACAATATCACAGAATCGACCATGCTTGGTACGAGCGACACAATATCCTGAGTTAGAGGTGAGAGCCTGAACAACTCGCTCTGTCTCATTGATTGGGTCGTAGATATGATATTTCGCATCGATAGGATAAGCACCGATACCGTCCGACATCTTATCCTTGAATGCCTGAACGAATGACGGAACATTCACGGCTACCATATCCATCCATTCATAGGTGCAAGCGAAGAAAGACTCAAAGCCCATACACTTATTGCCCTGTCCGCTCGTAGAACCGAGATTGGTTGAAGTGGTATTTCCGAGACTATCGAGATAGCCTGTCGTGCCTCCTGAACTCTTGCCATAGCCGCAATACTTTGAAGAATCACGAGTTCCTGACAGAGAGAAGAAAAGGATTGCGAGCAGCTTACTCATCTCATAGTCGATGAGCTGATAGCCTGCACCTCTACGGCGAGCGAGATTTTGGAAATCCTTTGCCGTATAGTTCATCGAGCCTGTCGGAGTATTGATAGGATTACCATCCGCATCATATTGCCATTCAATAGATGTGGTTGATGTGTTTGTGCCGACACGAACCGAAACGCCCGAAACAGAACGGAGTCTTGTCAGAGAATCGATACTTCCCTGATAGATAGCTCCGAGGCACTCTTCACTCTCAACCCAATCAGGCTCAATCGCCTCAATCTCTGTGCTATCTACGGCGATAGCCTCGATGTCTGAGGAAATGCCGCTTGGCGAAGTGAATACAAAGGTCTTTGCGCCCGATGGTACGTTGATGAAGATATAATCTCCATTCACGAAATCAAAGAGATTGTTTGCGACCGCCATATTATACTTCGAGATGATGACACCGCTCTCATTGAGGAAACAAGCACCGATAGCCTCATTGTTCAGTCCTGGGTATCTCACTTGCTTCATGCCCTCGACATCAATCTGATAGGTATTGTGATTCGCAGTCTCAGAGATAACTCCTGAGCTTTCAAGAGTGCTGACATTCTCTGTGATATTCGATACCATGATAGCCGTATTCTCTCTCATCAGGATTTGTGAGAGCTTCTTTCGATTGATACGGCTTGCGCTCGAAATAGGCTCAGAGGATAGAGAACTCCATGCGATATACTTCTTCTGATTCTTGAAGTCGTTGATACCCTTATACCACAGATGAGGAATGCGCATCATAGCATCATTGCCTGAGCCGAGATTATCAGAGTAGTCGAAGTCTGAACCATCTTTGAGCTTCTTATAGTCGCTCTCGCTCATCTTCACTCCTTCCCATCTGCCCGAAGTCGGATTGAGCTTTCCTGTGACAGGAATCATCAATGAGCGAATCTTCGAGATGTGACCGCTTGGCTCGTAGCTATCTCCTGTGGTGTTATTATCCTTATTGGTGATATTCTGAGGGTCTGTCAGAGTATCATCCATCTCTACCAAAGTATATTGCGACTGATGGATAGTCAGGTCTGCGAACTCACTCTGCCATGCAGAAAGAACCGCATCATCGGTATATTTGGTGAGCATATAAGTACCAACGAGAGCAGGAGCATTCTGAGCCGTCAGATTTGCATCGAGACCGCTCAGATGGAGCGCAGAGATGGTCGTGAGGTCTGAGCCATCATAACTTACATTATAAGGCGCAGCACGAACCACTCTCAGATTATTGCCACTCGTTCCTGCAAGCTCCCTGAGTAAATCGACAGAGCTGATTTTCGCACAATTCTCAATGATGAGGGTCGTGATACTCTTCTTGTCTGCGAGAACCAATCCTGAGCGTTGCAGATTAGGCAGATAGCGCAATCTGAGATAAGTGTATGTCGATGGCAGCTGCATATAGGTGATTTTCGCTCCGTCTGCGATGTCGGCTCTTGCGAGCTGCGAACTTGCAGCATAGAGAGACTCCAAACGAGGGCATCCGCTACATACTACATTCGTGATGAGAGTGCCTCGAATATCGAGTTTCTTCAAGAACGGCAATTCACCGAGATTGACATTCGTGAGCAGGGTATAAGCTCCGATAGTGAGATTCACCTTGCCGACCTTGCCGAGATAGATTTCCTCAGCGAGAGTCATCACAGAGAAATCAAAGTTATTCGACAGGGTGATTTCCGAGAGGTCAATCATCGACATTCTGTCTGCCTGATAGATGTAGAGCAAAGCTCCTTCCTCATGCGAGAAATCCGTGAAGTTATGACTCTGTCCTGCTTCGAGATATACACTCTCAGAGATTGAGCCTGAGCTATCATTACCGATGCCGAAATAACCTGTCTTAGCAGCCGTGATGCGAATCTTTGCGCCGCTTGGAGCATTGACACGACCTGATAGAACTCCACTAAAGAAATTACCTGTTCCGTAGAAGCCATCACGAATACGCCATCTTCTTTCGATGAATGCAGGGAGAGAGGTTAATCCCAATCCTTGCAGGGCATAGAAATAGATATTATTGGCAGTCGTAGATGTGAAGTCGATATACTTACGCTCTCCGTCATAGCTCGATACTTTCTTCTGCCAACGCTTGATGCGAGCAGTCAGGAAGAAATATACCGCTCCCTCAGGAGAGAATGGCTGCAAGGTCTGTCCATCAATGGTAGCCGTGCAGCTTCGCATAGCAGAAGCAACAGTTCTCAGAGATAGCTCTGTGTTCTGAGCATCGATATAGACGGTCTGCTGCAAATAGATATTGCGGAATAAAACCGAGTTATATCCTGCATAAGGATTGGTATAATCGCCCTCAGGCATCTTATTCGGGTCAACCTCTGCATCGACCGTCTGACCGCCATCATTATCCTTGCCGTTGCAAGTATCGCAGTCATAGACCTTATTCAGATACATTCTCATTGCGAGCATTCCTGTAGTCGAGTCGCTTTCCTCATTGGCATCATTATAATAGACACCATTCACGACCTTACAACCATCCTCCAAGAACCACATCGGCTGCATGTTCTTGGCTCTTTGGTCAACGGCAGCGCAATAGTCGGTGAACACATCGTAAGAGAGGCAGGAATGAGGCGATGCGTACTTATAGAGGTCTGTCTTCCAAAGATTGAGACCCGTCTGCTCATGCTTATCATAATCGCAGGAATCGCAGAACTTCATCCAACGATAGAGATTGTAAGGCACTTTCTTTCCGAGCGCATAGGCGATTGCGAGGTCATCATCATCAATCAGACACTCGAAATAATAAGTCCATGCAGGAACGGTCTGAACCGAAATATCGCCTCCATCGATGAGAGCCTGCACCCACTTAGAGAAAGAGGTGCTTGGAGCCATCATGTCAGCCACCGAAGAAACTCCCTTGAACCAATCCATGCCCTGATAATTCAGCAGCTCAAATCCATCGGTCGGATTGATAACAGAGCCTGTGACCGTCCATCTGCCGTTTGCATTCTGAACCATCGAGCCTGTCTGCTCCACCCATGATGTGCCGTTATGCTTCATCACCTTATAGGATGAACCGCAGTACATCGAGAGAACATAAGTCGCAGATGTATCAAGACCGCTTGTAGCAAGGAAACGGCTCTTTGTCTGAGCGAGAGTCTCGCCATCCGTTCCGAAGAACTCGATGAAGTCTCCGTAATTGAGGCATCCTTTGTTATAGCCAGGCACATCGTTGAAACCGAGTGCGACCTGCTCTTTCTTATCCTCTTTCCAATTTCCCTTTGAATGGAAATACGGACTACTGCCTGTGTCGCTCTTTGAGCGATACATTGCCACAGGGATATTGGCGGTTGAGTGATTCATCACGAGACCATCAACCACGAGCGAGCCTTTCGTCCAAGTACCATCGAAAGCTCTTTGAGCAGGAGTCATATAGTTACGACCCAATGCCCTGAATGTTGCGTTCATCATATCGCAGATGCCGCAGTCATTCGCATTCGAGCTATCAGAATAATCGACCTTGACCGTGATAATATCCACAGGGATGGAATTATCGTGAATCTGCACCTTATTGATGGCAGCGAGAGCGATTGCCCTGCGTCCTGCTTCGGTTGTCTCGTCAGGATTGAGCAGAGTGATGGTAGTGCCGCCTGTCTTGGTAGCCTTATCATAGGTCGAGCCTTTCTTCTGAGCGAGATAGTAGCGAGGATTCTTCACAGGTCTCTGAGCCGATGTCGTTCCCTGATTCCTACGAGCCACATCACGAGCCACAAAGTTAGTCCAAGGTCTTGCAGGGTCGATATAGTAGAGGGTGACATATATTTGGTCTTTCGTTGATACGGTCGTATCGAGAGCCTCGATGTCTGAGCCGTTGAAAGGACATTCGATGATATACGCCATTCCTCTATCTGAGAGCTGCGAAGCCTGAGGACGGAGCTTAGTTGTGGTGATTCCGAGTTCGGTCACTTGCTGAGATGCCATGACATTCTCGAAATTGAACTCCTGCACCATATCCTCAGTATTGGTGAGCTTCACGAGGTAGTTTTGGAATGCTTGGTCGAATTGGAAGTAATCTTCCCATGCCAACAGATAATAGAGATAGAAATCACCCTGAGAGCCATTGAATGAGATTGGCTTTTCCTGAATGAGGTTACTCTGACCTGCGACATATCCGATAACTGCCACTTCCTCACCATTGAGATAGAGCTTGATGAAATAGTAGGTCACACCGCCACGAGTCTGACCGAGACCCTCGATTGCAGGCTCAACCACAATAGCAACTGAGACTTTCTCTCCCTGCTTATAGGCTCTTTCCTCTGCATGATTTGAAAGACCTGTCGCACAATAGATGCCGACCGCCCTTCCTGTCACATAGAAGCCAGCTCCTACGCCCTCATTGAAGCACTCCATCAGGATTGCATCATCATCAACGAGATTCTTTGCAGCGAAAGCGAACTGAATGCCCAAACCATTACTCTCGATAGATGTAGGCTTGAATGGTTGATGATTGAGCGTTGCAGTCACATCTTCTGCGATTCTCAGAGCTTTCTCGCCCAAGAATGATACAAAGCCTGTTGAACTCCAATTCGAGCCATTCACGGCGATTTCAAAGCCATTGTCGATGATAGAATGGTCTGTTTCCTCATTGCTTCTGTTCGAGAATTCAAAGCCATAGATTGCGCCTGATTTCAGAGCTGCCTCGATGACCGTTCCGCTAACAAGGAAAGTCGCATCCACGCCATAGGTGTTTCCGCATTGAACTTTGACGATGTGAGAGAATGTTCCATCGGATGCCACTCCTGAAACCTGATGTGAATAGGTATAGGCAGCAGAGCGGTATGCAGTATGGCTCTGAACGGCATTTCCATTCAGATAGACGGTCGCAGTCGGAGCATTGCTTGTCGGGTCATAGACCGCATAATTGACGGTGATAGTCTCGTAGAGCTTCACGACAGGAGAGATGCCATCACTCATCCAACTCTCGACCACGAGAGGAGTATTTCTCGTATCATCGATACAGAAAATGCCCGAATAGAGATAGTTACCGACCACTCCTGAAGCTACATCGACACCATGAACACGGATAGGATATGAGCCATGAGCGAGCGTATATCCGAGGCAGTTGTTCGGGTCGATTGAGATGCTATGAGAATAGGTATCTTGAACAATCGTATTGCCCAATTCACGCCATGCGCCATCGATATAGATTTCCACGATAGCATTGATGCCCTTATCGCTCGCATTGTTGGCGAACTTGAACAGAGGAATACTCTTTGCAGTTCCTCCGACAGAGAGAGCCGGGCTTGATGTATATTGCAGGGTCTGAACGCTGCTCACGGTCACATCTACGGCAGTCACATTGATATTGCGAGAGCCTGTATTTCCTGCATCATCGGTGATGAGACACTTGAAACGGCGCACTCCTGCATTGGCGAAGTACTTAGAGACATCCATTACAAAATCATAGGTAGTCATCGATGCCGATGAAGCCTTGTTGAAATTGAATACCTCCAAAGTGGTATTGGTATCTCTGTCAATGAGAGCGATGGTCGCAATCATATTATCCTGCTCAGTCTGTCCTACGGTCGTAACCGAGCGGACGGCAGCACGGAGAATGAATGAACTTCCTGCATTGCCATAGAGAGGCGATGTCTCGAAAGCCATAGTAACGATAGTGCCGCCACCGCCTCCGCCACCGCCTGAGCCGACTGCAAACTGAATCTCATCACCGATTCCCTCATGCTCTGCGTTTTCGAGCTGTAACTTCACGATGCCCTCTGTCTCAGTATCGAGCTTGATTCCTGTCGGGAGATGGGTATATGCGCCACCTGTGGAGAAAGCATCCTCTCCATCTTCCTCAGGTTCATCTGAGGTCTCCACCTGAGAACCACCGCCTCCGAAATCCTGCCACAAAGAAGGCTCTCCGAAATCAGATACCACTCCTTTGAACTGCTTGCATTCCCATGTGTTTTCTGCAATCTGATAGGTGATGACGAGACCGCTCTTTGCATAGTCAATTCCTGTACTCGTAGAGAGCGCAAGGATGGCAGCAATAGCGTATTCGAGGGTATAGAATGCAGCAGATGTGCAAGCTCCACAAAGAGCATCGACATTGATAAGGGTCTCAGCTCCTGCGCTCATTCCTGCAAGGTCGAGCCAATTATTGATATTCTTGAAGGTCGCCTCCTGAGAATCCTCACCGATATACTGATAAGTCTTCCATGAGCCACGAGCGATAGCGAAAGTTATCTGCATACCGATTGAGGTAAATCCTTTCGAGAATGTCACATTGATAGCGTTCTGCAAGGTATAGTAACCGCTCTGCAAAGGAACTTCATTCGTGACATTGTAGCAGTTGCCGACTGCTGCCGTTCCTCCGAATTTCGTCCAAGTGGTAGTGTCGGTGAAATCAACCTTTGCGCTGCTATGCCATTGCCAACTCTCCATCTTTCCATTCGTTCCGAGGAAAGTGATGACAACACCCTGAGCTTTGTAATATCGGGATTCGTCATTATCATAGAGCAATCCCAAAGCCGTACCAAGCGACATCGGGGTACTCGTGCTGAACATCTTATTGACATTGATGAACAGAGCAGCAACGATTTCTTCCTGCAACTCTGCTTTTGCATCATCGATGGATTGCCTGATTGCTGCGAGTTCCTCAGGGTCATTGCCTACGACTTCGAGAGCTTCATCATCTTCATTCCACGAATAGATAAGACCATCGAAGATATAGAGCTTATCAGCGATAGGATAAGTGCGAGTACTATCCATATACTCATCTGCACCTTCCCAATTAGAATAATACTTGAAGCTGCCTCCTGAATATACTCGCAGAGCGAACTTACCACTATTTTTCACATAAACCACTATGCCCGATGCAGTCGTTGACTGATTGAGGATAGTAGCAGAATCAATGATGCCATAGAATCTCTTAGTAGATGTATTCTTGGCAATAGAAAGAGCATCGGTCGCCTTATCGTCTGCATCTCCTGCGGTTTCCTCTGCCGAAGCAGCAGCCTCTTGCGCTTGCGAGGCAGCTTGTGAGGCACTATTCGCAGCCTGAGTAGCCGAAGCAGCAGCCTGTTGAGCAGCATTTGCGGTCTGTTTCGCCTGAGCTGCATCCTGAGCCGCTTGGTCATACCCTGCCAAGATAGAACCGAGAGGCACTTTGACACTCTCATTCTGAGCGTTCACACCGATAGTATATAATCCTTGTGTGGATTGACTTTCGGGCAACTCTGAAATTCTTTTCTTTTGGTCTGCCATATTGCTTTAATTTTGATTATTGATATAAATTTTATCGCTATCGCTTTCTGTGATGATGTATTTTCCATCCTCTGTGACGAGTAAGGAAATGCCGTATTTCGGACGAACCTTGATACGAGCAGGATTCTCTGCATCTTCTGTGATGACCCAATCGAAATCTTCTGTCGCAAGCAGCATCCATGAGCTTTCAGGACGATAGGCGGTGAATGTCAGCACGACAGAGAACTCACACCAAATCTTCCCATCTCTCAATATCTCGAATTTAGAGACGCTCATGCTCTTATAATAGCAGTCATATTCAGCAGGGAGATTTGCGAAATAGAGGATGCGAGATTCTGACTGCATGAGGATGGCAAAGAGAGAATTGTATCGTCTCCAAAACTCGGTTATATTCGCTGCATCGATGAGTAGTTTCAGAGTGACATCTTTTGCCTTGAAATGCACTTCCTCATCATCATAATCGATTCCTGAGATAGATTTCACGCTTATCTTCAAAGCATCACGGATATTCGCCGCTTTCCTGATACTATCATCTGAGCCTCTGAGAATGTATGAGCCGAACTGAGAGAAATCGATTCCATCAAGCTCATATCCCGATTGTCGGACTTCGCTCTTACCAAGCTGATACGGATTTCCTGATGGCACAACAGGGAAATCGTCAGCAAAGGTAAGAGTGAGTTTTCCGAGCTTTATGAACGATGAGAATGAGCCATTCGACACCATCCTCAGTCGATAGGTCTTTCCGAGTTCTGTGAATTGGAAATTATGATATGCGCCTGTGGCAAGGTCATCGAAGAAATCCTCAGCATATCGCACATTCGTGATGCAGAACTGAATCTGAAATTGTCGGGTATCGAGAACAGGAGAAAGCAAATCAACCTCGATACCATCGAATTCCTCCCATTCGGTTGTATCGAGTGTTTTGAAAGATGGCATCTGAACGACTCCCTTATAGCCGCCCTTCTCAACAAAGATGCCATATTCGAGCATAGCATCCCGACCATCAATGAATAATTTTCCTGTTTCTCTCATTGCAATACCTTAGCATAATCAGATTTCACGATTTCTACCTTTGAGACATCATCTTTCTCTATCTTCACGATGGAATATCCCGAAGCTTCAATATGAGCAGATGCCCCACACATCAGAATCAAGCGATTTCCTGCGATTTGAGAGTATTTCATCTCTGCAATGGTATTACCTACCAAGAAAGCCTTTCGAGCCTCTGAGAGCGTGATTTTCCCTGCGTCGATATAGACTCCGAATCGCTCAGGATGATATTTCTTGAACTTTCGGAATGTTGCGATGTCGGGGAAATGGTTTTCTGTGAGGAATTCTGCGCCTTGAGGTGAAAACATGAGGTTAATCATTTCCTCCATAGATTCCTCGCCTGTGAACATCTGACACGCTCCGAGCTTACGAGCCATCTCATAATTATGAGATTTCTCGCATCGGTTCTGAGCTGCATTCTTGGCAGCTTTCCATTTCTCTTGTGCTTCTTTAATCTCTTTCATCGCTTTACACTTTAATCTTGATTCCTGCTCGCTGAATATCGTCCACGCTATCCTCGATACGCTTGATACGAGTATTCATATTATCGAGCTTATTATTTGTCTCATCGGTATTTCGCTCGATTCCTGTTACACGAGCGAGAATCTGATTACTCGTAGCATTGAGTTCGGTCACTCCCTGCACGAGTGAATAGGTATGCCCCTGAATGGTCGTGAGGCGAGCATTATTCTCATCGACACTATCCTGAGATGCGGTCGCTATACCTCTGCTCTCTCCCTGCCTCTCTGCGGTATCTTCAAAGAGGTCTTTCATTCCCTGATTGAGTGCCGAATATATCTGCGAGAATTGCTCTCCTGCATTGTTCAGGTCATTAGCAAAGTTATTAGCAGAATTCTTGACCGTATTGATGCCTTGGAAATTGCCCTTTTCATCAAACCAAATCTTCTTGTATTTATCGAAGATTTTTCCGATAGCAGGTTCGAGGAACTGAGTAATCATCATTCGTTTCAGAATATCCCTGACTATCTCATTGACCTTTTGATGCCAAGCCTCCATCGCATCCTCGCCTTGTGCGACTGCATCAAAGAAAGCATCTCCCAAAGTCTGAGCCAAATCCTCAGCAGTAGTGCCGATAATGTCTTCCATCATCTCATTGATGATTTCAGCCATCTCATTGGCTATCTCCTGAATCTCACGCCTCCAATCAGCTATCTTGCTTTGGTCATCATGTTTTTTGCTATTTTCCTCGTCTATCTGCTTCTGCAATAGTAACTGCTGCTCTGCGAGATTTTCGAGCTGCTTTCGAGAATTCTTATATTTATCCTCACCGAGGAATTTATTAGCCGTATAGTCAGCCTTAGCATAAGCATCGGCAATCTTCTCGATAGATTTCAGATAAGCCTCGTTCTGAGCGACCTGATACATTCGGATGACCTTGAATATATTGGCATCCCTCATTTCCTCACGATGCAGTCTCAGAACTTCCTCATAGGTCTCTTTATAGACATCACGGACTCTTGCAACCGCATCTCCGATATTATTCTGCAATCTGACTGCATCCTGATTATCGAGTTCCCATTGGAGCTGGTCTATACGCTGCTGCAAACGTTCGATTTCCTCTTGCTTCTCATCATCGTCATTGAATAGATTAGCGATAGCGGTTGCCACTTGCAGAGCTGCCGAAATGACTGCGAGAATGACAGATGCTTTCTCGATAGTGGAGATAGCGGATGCTCCTGCTGCTGCGGATGCCGTTGCACCCTGAGCTGCTGCATCAACGGTCGCCTCAATTCCTTTTGCAGCACCCTTTCCGACATCTGAAACTGCATTGATGACATCGGTAGCAGCTCCCAAAATCTCATCCATGAAGTCGAGACCTTTGCCGATTCCGTCTGCAAGGTCATCCGAGAATACCTGAGCGAGATTCTTAGCCTTTCCTCCGACATCTTTAATCACGCCTCCTGCATTCTTCAAGTTCTGAGCAAAGCTCTTATATGATTGAGTGAGATTATTTCGGGAATTGATTACACTATTCTCAGCCTGTGCATTCTTTTTCTGAGCCGCTGCAAGCCTTTCAGTAGCCTGTCTCAGATTATCGGCTGCATCCGCTTGTTGTTGGCAATCTTGGGCGAGTTCGCCTCTCTCGACAGCATCAATGACATCTCTCTGTTCCTGCATAGCGTTTTTATACGCTTCCTCTGCTGCATTCAACTCGATTTGAGCGGTTGAGAGTTCTTTAAGAGCGTTCAGGAGTTCGGTCTTTGCCGCCGACATATCCTTGATGGATTTGTGCATAGCAGCAAAGGGATTGCGAGAGGCAATCTCATCTTCCATCTGCTTGATAGCATCGGTATATTCCTTGATTTCCTTGCCATCCATCGTAGCCTTGTTTTCCTCGAAATACTTTTTCACTCTTTCGAGGTTGATTTGCAGGGATTGGATGGATTGCTTATCGAGAGAACCGAATACACTTTCCCAATTTATGAGTTCCTTGAAATTCTCTGAACTGAGTTTAGCGAATTCTTCATCCATCTGCTTTGTTGCCTCTGCGACATATTCAGCAGGGAGGAATTTCATCTTATTCATCCATTTACGATGCAGAAGTTCCTGCTTTTGCAGATTCGTTCCATATTGCTCAATCAGCATATCATCGTATTTCTGTCGGATGAGCATGATTTCATTCTCTCCATTCTCTGTGATTTGCTGACGGACACGATAATACTCCTTAGAGATATTCTCATCAGCGAGCAAATCTTTCATGTATTGCTCGATAGATTTCTTTCCTGCATCAGATTCAGACCAACCGACCTCAGTAGCTCCTTTCTGCTGCATATATACCGCTTTGAGCATAGCTTTCCTCTGCTCTGCGAGCTGCCTGAGCTGATTTTCCCAATCTTCGAGTCTTCTGCGAGTAGCACTCCGAGATACATTGAGTTCCTTGACAAGACCTTCCTCCTGAGAATCGATAATGAGCTGATTCACCTCATCATTCGCTCCTTTGAGATACTTCTTGACCTTATCCTTATAATCATCGATGGCTTTCTGAGTTTCGAGAGCAGCTTTCTTTGGGTCGAAGTCTGAGCCACTCTTTCCACCGCCTCTACCGCCGCCTGATTTCGGGTCGGTATGACCGCCTATATTGAAATCAATCTTCACACTCTGAGCCTCTGCCATCTTATCCTTATAGGCTTGCATCCAATAATCAGCGGTATTCTGAGCATCCTCGATAGCTTCTTTCTTACGCTGCTCATCTCCTGCTTTGGTGGTGTACCAATGTCCATACTCGCTCGCTTTCTTGTGACGAGCTTCTTCAAGAGCGATGAATGCCTCAGTATATTTGTTCAGGATAGCCTGTGCCTCTGCCTCTTTGAGTAGCATCGTACAATAGGCTTCACCTTTGGTAATGAGAACATTTTTCCATTGAGAGAGGGAATTATAATATCCGAGAGCCTCTCCATACTTAGAGTTAAGCTCTTTGACTAACTCTTTCTCCTGCTTCTTTGTACCATTGAATGTCTCTATCTTGGTGATATATCCCGAAATCTCTGCCTGAGCCTTTCCGTAGGCTTTTGCACCCTCATCCATCACCTCATTAAGGTCTTTCTCTCGTTCCTCTGCCTCTGATATAGAATCAAAGAGAGTGGTGAGCCATGAAACCAACTCTCCGACAAGCACGATGATTGCACCGATGCCTGTTGATATGAGAGCCGCTTTCAATCCTTTCAGAGCGATAGATGCAGCCCTTGTTGCGATAGATGCAGCCCTTGTTGCGATAGTTCCTGCTACGGTTGCTGCGGTTGCCGATTTTGTTGCAGCGGTATTGGCGACCTGTGCAGCCGTTCCTGCTACGGTAGATGCGTTATTCTTTGTCTGAGCTGCCGTATCGGTAGTGGTCGCTGCCGCATCGAGTTCCTGAGCTGCTGCATTCTCCGTGATGGCTGCATTCTCAGTTGCGATGACATCGGAGCTTTCTCCGATGAGCTTATTCCAAAGTTGTTTGAGACCATTGAGGGTAACAAGACGGAATGCTGAATCTTTGTCGAGTGCTGCCTGAAGCTGCTGTAATCCCATCGTGATAGCCATGAGAGACTGCACTTTGAGCATTATCTTTTGCAGATTCTCATTCTCTCCTGCAAAGAGACCGACCGCTCCCTGAGCTGCCGACATTGCGCCCGATACACCTGAGAGACCTACAATGATACCCTGCATTCCTCTTTGGTCGTGAGCGAGGATAGTAGCCTGAGCGGTCGCATCACTCCAAGCATCGGTCAATCGACCGACTTCCTCTTGGATTTCCTTATATTTGTCAGTATTTCTCTGACCTGCTGCCTCCATCTCTACAAGTTCAAGTTTCAACTCACGGATTTTGGCACGCAGATTCTCATGCTTAGATGCGTTCTTTGCAGCTTCCTCAGCCTCTTTCTTCAACTGCCTCTCTGTTGCAGCGAGAGCATCAGCAGTCTTTGCAGCTTCATCATTGACTTTCTTTCGGATTGCGATATTCTCCTGAATAGCTCGCTTTTCCTCTTTGAGCCGCTTGACCTCTCCTGAATCACCCTTTCGGGATGCAATCTTAATCTTATCGGATAGGGTAGCATATTCCTTTTCGAGGTCTCTGATTGCTGCCTTATTGGTATCGACAACCCTATCAATCTCATCGAAACCTTGCTGAATGACGGCGAGCGACTCAGAGGCATTGGTGATAATATCGATATTGACATCAGGGATATTGGTTAAGAGTTCAGATATTCTCGAACTCTCAGCCTCTGCCTTTTCTCCTATCTCAGAAACCTTGCCCTCGATGTGGTTCATGCCCTCATCGAAACCGCCCATATCAATGGCAGTGCCAAAACTCAAAGTACCGTCATCTACGTTCATATTCTTACGATTTCTTCTTCTTCAAAATTGTTGAACTTATTGAAATTATCAGGATTGTTTGCATCGAGAGAATCATCATATAGAGGCTTGTCGCTATCTGATTTATCATTAGGCATCGGCATCGCACGGCTATACATCACGGCATTCTTATAACTGATGTCATAGAGAGCCTGTTTGTCGGTCATCCCGAATAGTTTTGCAATACCGAGAACGGTCGCCCAAATACTATCATTTAGTGCTGCACCACTTCCTTTGTCGGTTTCAGAATGTTTGCCTCTGACAGGGAAGTGGTAATGGAGAAAAAATGCCCTATCTCCATATCCTGCAATCTCTGAATGATTAAATCAAAGATGGTCGATGGCTTGATATTTTCGAGTATGAGCCTCGATAATTCTGCTTGCTTATCGACTATCACCTTAACCTTTTTCTTGCAGGGAAACAAGCCGAGAATGCGCTTTTCTTCGATGATTTCCTTTTCTTCTCTGAGATTCTTTGCTCCGAGAATGAGAATTGCGCATATATCTCCGATTGCGCTATAATCTTTTGCGTAATGGAGAGCTGAGTAAACTCGCAATTCTTTCGGAATCTCCTTATCTACCACAGGGAGCGTGGAGATAAGCTCAGAAACGAGAATGAGCGTGGCAATAGATGGGTCTGCAATAGGATAGACCACACCGCCAAGCTCAATCTTATTGGTCGCTTTTTCAAGAATGGCAGATGCGACCCTCTGCTCTATTGTCTGTGCCATATTATAAAAAACTGAGTTTAGTTGCAGGAGACGGACTCGAACCGCCGACTTCAAGCCAATGAGACTTGCGAGCTACCAACTGCTCTATCCTGCGATGAAGGCAGTTTTCTCCTACCAAACTGCCAAAGGGTGTCTATTCCACTCGCCATTAGGATGTGCCGTGACGATTAGCCGCCTGCCTGAGTGCTCCAATCAGTAGCCTTGACCCTGAACTTCTTGTAAAGCTCTCCATCCTCGCAAGCAAGGATTTTGAATGTCAAATCTACATACTGACCCTCTTCCTCAGACGAGCCAGGACGGAACGATACATGAGAGCGGCGACACTTGATACCGATTGCACCGATATTCTTAGGAGTGAGCTTGAAAGAGAAGTCATCAGGCACGACATTCGTCTTCACGGTCAGCTCATCGCCATCCTGAGACTTAACCGCCCCTGTAAACATATTCTCTGTATCGAAGTCCATTTCCTTAACACGAGTGGTTACGGTGATGACAGGCTCACCCTCCTCCTCAGCGACAACAACGCCGCCTGTGGCGGTGGCAGTCAGAGTCTCGCCATCCTCAGATGCGAGCGTGGTGGATTTGTCATTGATAGTGCCGATAGAAGTCAAACTCGCTGCCATTGCATCGTTATCGCCTGTCTTGCCGACCTCAATCTTACACTTCGACCACGACATGATGATTTTCTTTGCCATAATCTTATTGTGTTAAACGATTAAACTTAATTCTTGCAGTAATGAGATGCTGCTCTATTCCCTCTATCTTCATGGAGGTAGGAGAGGTATCTGTCTGCATCCAATACTCGGTATCATCATTCTCATCGATGAACTGCTGAATGAGCGTTTCGAGAGCTTCTACACGGCTCAAATCCTCTACCTTGCGCCCATCCTTGCCGAATGGCACATCAGGCACATAGATATTCAGGAGAACGACTCCGCTCTGTATCTGCTCATCGAGACCTGCGAGGAACTTCACAATCAAATCCTCAGTCTTAGCATTGGCAGGACGCATCTCAGGACGATAGACCTTTCCCCTGATACCCTGACCGAGAACACTCTGACTGACGAAAGAAAAGAAGTCTCGCTCAATCTGTTTTTCACTCTTTGCAATCATTTCGATGTAGTGATTCCGTTTAATAGTTGCTTCATCAAACTCTCCGCTTTCAGCTCTGCGGAAGTGAGTACATCTTTATGGTGAACATGCTCGACATAAGCCGCATAGTTCATTCCTGCACAGACGATGAGGACGATGCCCCAAGGGAATTTCGCTTGCAGTTTTTGGAGTAGTGCTTCGGCAGCAGGTGCGCCCTGCTCTCCATTGCCTTTCTCTCCGCTATACTGCTTGCTTGCTCCATATTGAACAGGCTTTCCATCATAGAGTATCACATATCCGATGGATGACCTCAGATTTCCTGTGATGTCATTATAGCTGCCATTCTCACGAGCTATCCTGATACATTCCTCTCCGATGAAAGAGAGCTGCTTTATTATCAGGTCGGCAATATCTTTCATCTTCGCCTGTAATCCCGACCTCAGCTTTCGCATATCGGTCTTACTGACGATGATTCCTTTATACTTGCCATGAGTCTGAGTGACGGTTGCCATATTACACCATTATCTGAATTCTCCCTACGGTCGTAAGAGGCTCAACAGACATCACCCGATGCTCGCCGAGGTCTTCGTCCAATCGCTCTAACTTGATGCGGACTGCATCGAATTTCGATAGCTCAATCAGGATGAGGAATGATGCTTGCCGAAACTCGCCATCCTCATATTTGCCTAATCGGGTATCGCTATTCGTCTTGATAGAGCAAGGGATTTCTTCGCCCCAACTTTCCTGCTCGCCTGTGATAGGCTCACCATACTCATTGACCGAATCTTCGCCCTCTGAGACAATCAGAGCTTTCAGATGTCCGTTATACCTCATACTACCATAGTTTAGAGCCATCCTCCATAACTCGGAGATAATCGCTCAGAATTTCGTCAGCATCGAGACTATAGATATTGCACCAATAACGGATGCTCTTTTCGACTGCATCGGGCATGACAGAAGTGGAAACGCCATTCTCAGAACGGCTGCTTTCAACATATCCCATCACGAGAGACACGGCTATCCGAAAGAGTTTCTCATCTTTCGGAGTAGCATCTGCCTCTGCTTCGATGCCCTCATTGAACAGAGCAAGGTCGATGGTTGCCTTATCGGGATAGAATGTGTTAGCGATAGCGTTACACAGATTCCTCAATGCGACTGCGTTCTTCATCGATTAGTTCTGAGTTTTGAGGGTGTAGATACCATTCATCTCTGTGATAACAGGAAGTGCGAGAACCTCTGCCTTGGTGAACTCAACGCCATTGCTGCCCTGAGTCTCGCCAACGCCCCACTGAGATACTCGGATTCTTCCATAATTAGAGTACGCAACTCCTGCCTCAGGCTTCAGCTCGTTGTTCGCCCAAGCGTTCTTAACGAGACCGAGCTTTCCATCAGGAATGAAGACCATGTTCTTCTGATTCCAAGGATTGTAAGGAGTGCGCTGAGTGCCATTCTGAATGCGAACCTGACGGCGGATAGGCTCGAAGATTGGGAAGGAGTTTTCCTCCATGTAAGCATTGATGTCCTTCAACTGAACAATCTTAGAAGATTTGTCCGTGCCGTGAATCATCTGCTTCATCTTCTTGCTGCGGCACATATACGAGATAAGTGCAGGAGCGCAAAGAATCTTGGAGAATACGACCTTATCCTGAGCGGCATCGATGATGCCCTGAATATCCTCGAAGCAGTCAACCGTCTCGATATTTGCATCAATCCACTGAGAAGTAGCAGTTGCGATATTGTCGGCAGGCTGATTGAAATCAATCAAGCCACGAGCACCGCCCTCAGGGTTGGTGGTCTCATCGAGAGTGAACTTACCCTCATTAGAGAGTGCGCCACAGAAGATGAGGTCGAGCTTGCCGAGGACAGACTTAACGACTGTCTCCACATTGCCCCACATGAGCTTGATGAGCTGCTGAGTCTTGACCTTATCAGGCAGAGACTTGGAATCGAGGATTTGCAGCACCTTACGATAATCCTTGACGGTCATCGGCAGGGTGATTGCATGGTTCAGGATGGTCTCTTTCAGCGTTTCGAGACCCTCAGTTCCGAGGATAGCCTCCTTAGCATCTGTGCCGATGGTAGGAGCAGCGACCGTGATGTTATACTGACCAATCAGCTCCTCGAAGTCGAGACCAACGGTAGGAACATCCCAATCAAGGAAACGCTCGAAGATGATGTTGTCAAAGAGCTGCTTGTTCAGCTCAGAGGCAGCATCGAAGCGAATCTGAACATTCTTAGTCAGTTCGCCGAAAATCGAAGAATAAAGAAATTCAGGCATAGTGATTACTGCTTAATGAACAGAATGTTCGGGTTAGACTTGAGGCAGCAGCCGTTCAACCACTCAGGCAGCACAGGGAAGCTCAGACTCGGATAGAGTACAACTGCTTCAAAAGCTGCATCGATGGTCGGGAGACCTTTGCCGTTAAATTCTTTCACTGCTCCGTTTACCATATTCGGAGTGTACTTTGAGCCTGCGGTCTGCAAAACGACATAATCGTTTGCAGCGAGGGTCTTTTCTCCGAGGTAAGGAGTTACGCTTGCGAGAGCAATCTGCCCATCAGAGGGATTTGACTCGACAATCTTCAATGCGCCTTCCGTGGTGGAGGTTGCATCGATATAGCCGTAATCACGAGACTCGATGATGACATCATTGGTAGTCAGACCTGTGATGGCAGCAGAGAGATTGAGGACATCGTAATCTGCATTCGATGTGTCGATAGTAGAGATAGAAACAGACTTATCGGTCTTTCCCACCTTTGCTACCACATCACCCACTGCGAAAAGATGACCCTTAGCAACACGAACCTTAGAGGTCGTGCCACCTGCAAGAACCTTTGCGAGCTTGATAACTGCTGCGCTCATCTCATCGAAGTTCACCTCAACGAGAACGCCACGATGAAGCACCGTTCCGTTTGCGATGGTATTCTTCGGCTTGAATCCGCCAGGCAGCATCTTACATTCGCCACGCCAAATCTCAGGAGTGTGTCCTTTGACAGCCGTTTTCTTAAATTCGATAGCCATTGTTTACTGCGAATTAAAGGGTGAATAATTACGGATGCTTACTTATTCGGGAGAGATTCTGCCCAAGCCTTTGCATCGGCTTTCATGGCATCCTCTTTCTGCCCTGTTTCTGACGCTGCATCCTTTGGCATCAGATTGTTGCTCACCAAGTCCTGTTTGAAATCTGCGAGTTCCTTTGCGATGTCTGCATCATCAGCGATAGCGATACGTTTCATCAGGTACTCAGGGATTCCGAGTTTCTTGGCTTCTGCTGCGATGAGTGCGGAACGCTCGCCCTTTGCTTTCTCAGCTTTCAGAGCATCATTCTCAGATTGCAGCTTTTCGAGCTGCTCCTTGAATGGTGCAAGCTGCTTGGCAATAGCCTGAGCGATAGCATCATCACCTTCACCCTCATCTCCGCCCTCGCCATCGGATTTCGGAGTCTGATTGTGGTTTGACTTGCGTGTCTTCCTCGTGATTTCACCCTGCATGAGTTTAGCATAGGGAACGAGAGAATCCGCTGCTTTCTTGATGTCCTCATCAGAGGCATCGGTGGCAAGACCTTGTGCGCCGATTTCACTCAGCTCATCCAATGCCTTGTCGGTTAATCCCATATCCTTGCAAAGCTCGGATAAGGTCTTACGGAGTTTGGTTTTCATATTATCTTTAATTAAAAAATGATGTAGAATTCGAGTTCTTTGGCGCAAAGATACGATTTTTCTTTGATATATGCCTATTAAGCACCCAAAAATTTTTTATATTTAACATTGTGCAGACCATGCAGTTAGCCGCATTTCGCCGTTTTTAGTAAGATTTTTTAAGAAAAATAATTGCTCAAAAAGTTGCCTATTAAGCAAATAGTCTATATCTTTGCACACAGAAAGAGATACCTAATAGGCATTTCAATCGAAAACGAGAATGTAAAACGTAAGTTTCAAAATTAAAATTTCAACGCAATGTTAATTTCAGAATTCATCGACAGAACAGGTTTCAGACCAACAGAGGACTACTATCACACAGTGATTGAGCCTGAGTATAATGCAAGCGACCTCGAAAAGGATGCTTGGTGCAAGCAATGGAAAAAGAACGGAGGCATTCAGAAAGCCTATGATGCTCTCAAAGAGCAAGCCGCCAATGAATATGCCAATGTCCTGAGTCTCGAAAATGAGGTTAAGAATCTCAAAGAAATGAATGACAATCAGTCTCAGGTCATCCGTGATGAGCGAGAGAAATCCTTTGAACTCAGTCAGACTCTCGATAATGCCATGAGCGACCTGAATGCAGCTCAGGAAAGAGAGCAATCAATGATGTATGAGCTTCTCGAAATCTCTGAGAAATACTCATCCGCTGAACTGAGAGAGATTGTCATCAACGCCATCGGCTTCAAAGAATATATCTCATATAAATTCGAGCATGATATGGCTATATGGCAGCTCGATAGAGATAAAATCATCGAGAATCTGAAATAAACTAAGTTTAATCAGGGGAGGTGCAAGCCTCCCCATAAATCAACGCAACAATGGAGAAAGTAAATGTTTATCAGATGGTCACAGACCGCATCATCGAGGAACTTCAAAAAGGTATCATCCCTTGGCACAAGCCTTGGTCGGGTGCAGGTCTCGCAGATGGAGGCGCAGTGAACTATGTTTCACGCAAGCCTTATTCAATGCTCAATCAGATGCTTTTAGGTCGAGAGGGCGAGTATCTAACATTCAAGCAGGTCAAAGACTTGGGAGGCGACATCAAGAAAGGCGCAAAATCATCGATGGTCGTTTTCTTCACGATGATTTCTCACGGCAAGAAAAAGACTCAGGATGAGAACGGAAACGAGGTCGAAGTTACGACCGCCAAAGAGCATCTTATCCCAATCCTGAAGTATTATCGGGTATTCCATATCGATGATACAACAGGCATCGAGAGTAAGATTAAGGCTGGCGAGCCAATCGAGCCGACTATCCTGCCAATCGAGAGTGCAGAGAATGTCATCAACGGCTACCTGAGCAGAGAAAAGAAACTCAAATTTCAGAATGACAAGCCGAGCGCACAGGCTTACTACTCTCCGATGTATGATAAAGTGGTCGTGCCGATGCTCTCTCAGTATCAGGATGCAGAGGAATACTATTCAACCACATTCCATGAGCTGACCCACTCAACGATTCCTCCTTATCGATGCGACCGCAAAGCTGAGAATGACCACGCATTCTTCGGTAATGAGGATTACTCACGAGAGGAATTGGTTGCAGAGCTTGGTTCTGCCATGATTTGCAACGCTATCAATCTCGATTGTGAAAAGGCTTTCAAGAATTCAGTCGCATACATTCAGGGATGGCTTAAAGCTCTGCACAACGATAACAAGATGATTGTTTGGGCTGCATCGAGAGCCGAGAAAGCTGCCAAATACATAATGAACGTGAAAGACTAATCTCAGACAATCGCAGGAGGCGCATTTCCTTTGAGTCTCCTGCGATTAAATCCGAAAGATGATAAAGTAATCATATCAACAAATAAACGCTCTCAAATGGCTAAAATCAATTTATATAAGAATACAGATTATTTCGAGTTCACTCAGCCAAATCCGACTGAGGGAAAGAGATGCAGGAAACCCGATTGCGCTATCAGGGCATTCGCCATCGCTGCCGAACTCACATGGCAGGAGGCTTACGATGTCCTCTCGAAGATAGCTCGTGAAGATTACGACATTCCCAATTCTCAGAATGTTTACGAGAAAGCTTTTGCTCAGAGAGGATATAAGGTCGTTACCCTGAAATTCAAGAAAGGAGAGAAACGAAAGACCGCAAAGGATTTCGCTCAGAGTAATCCCAAAGGTCGCTATATCCTGAGCCTCGCCAATCATCTCTGTGCGGTGGTCGATGGCAAAATCAGAGACGGATGGAACTGCGGAGATAAGTGCATCTATAAAATCTATACAATCAACGAAAAGTAATAACAATCAAAATCATCAGTATTATGGATACCAACATCAATTCAACAAAGAGAACAGACATCTATTCAGTTGACCCTCGTAATGTGGTCGTAGTCGATAACTTCAACGTGCGCCGTGATTTCGCCATTGACGAACTCAAAGAGCAAATCAAACTGCAAGGCGTTCTCAATCCCATCACGGTCGTACCGTTCAAAGATGAGAATGGAGATGAGAAATACCGCCTCGTGGATGGTGAACGCAGACTGAGAGCCACTCTCGCCGCAATCTCTGAGGGTGCAGACATCAAGCGTATCAAGGCAATTTTCCTGCCTCGCAATACCAAAGAGGAAGATTTGCTCATCGAGCAGATGATGAGGAATGAAGGAAAGAACTTCACCGAATATGAATCTGCCATCATGTTTCAGCGATTCAGGGATAAGTTCGGATATACTCAGAGCGAGATTGCTCAGAAGTTCGGAAAGAGCATCACGTTCATTGGTCGCTGCCTCTCACTTCTCGACCTTGCACCTGAGATACAGGAGAAAATCGAGAAAGGCGAAATCTCCACAGGTGCAGTCCGTCAGATTGTAGAGCTGAATAAGGATGATGAAGCCGCTCAGGTTGCAGCCGTTCAGGATGCGGTCGATGATGCCAAGAGCAAAGGAAAGAAATCGGCTACGGTGAAGAATATCGGAGGCGATACCAAATCTCAGAAAGACCTCAAAAAGGTTGTCTCAGGAATCAAAATCCTCATCGAAGCAACCGTTCAGGCGAAACTCCATATCGAGAATATGAGCGCAAGGGAGCTGATTGCAGCTCTGCACAATGCAGAATCGATGGAAGATGTCATCGCCAAGCTGAACGGCTCTCCTGAGCCTGAGAAAGAGCCTCAGAGCGAAGAGTTATCTCCGATGATGAAGCAGTTTCAGGAGTTGAAAGCCACGCATCCTGATGCGACTATCTTATTCAGATGCGGTGATTTCTACGAGACCTATCAAGAGGATGCAGAAGTAGTCGCCAAGACGCTCGGTATCACCCTCACCAAGAAAGATGATATTAAGATGGCAGGATTCCCATATCACGCCCTCGACCAATATCTTCCGAATCTCATCCGTCATGGTATGAGAGTCGCTATCTGCGACCAGCTCGAAGCTCCAAAAGCAAAGAGCCTCGTGAATCGTGGTGTAACCGAGATTGTTTCACCTCAATAATAACAATCATAGACTGCATTTCCTGCGATTTTCTCTATTTGAGGTGATAAAATCCTCATTTCTGAGTTAAAATCGTGGGAAATCGCAGGAAAATGAGTAATTTTGCAGCATGAAATGAAAGTAGTACATCTTAAATTGAATGAACCTCACAATGGTGAGATTGATTTCTATTTCGGTTCTCTGAAAGCCATCTACGATGAAATTCCTCAGAATAAAATCGGGATTGCTTATAAATCGCTTACCAATGCGATACGAGGCAAGAATGAATATCAGAATAAGCGATGCACGATTAAGGTCGGGCATCTCCAACAGAAACAACAAACTAAAAACTCACGCAACGATGAAAAGATGTAATAAAATGCGTTTTTGGCATAAATCCTTAATGGAGACCGAGCTTGAAGAAGTTGAGGGCATAGTAAGCAGGGATTTATCATACTGCAATCCTGTAAATAGAGTCCCCTTTGTATAAAAGTTTGAAGAAAAAAATAAAACTATATGGAGTACAGATACAGAATAAGTCAAGATGACCTTGCTCGTATTTACGAGAATGCTCAGGCACGAATGGATGCCAATCCTGAAATAGCTGAAAAGCATAAGAAAGCGATTCGTGAACACTCTTCTTTCAAGAGTGAGAAAGAGGCTTTGCAGGCAGCAATCAAGCTCAGGAAAGAAAATCATTGGGGTTGTCAGATATGGGCGAGCGTAGAGAAAGTCGATGATATATATCGCATTCAGAACTATTGGCTCGTTACAGATGACGGAAAGACCAAACTTTCTGCCGACTATATCGGAATGGCTCTCATGTATGATGAAACGAGACTTCTGAATATCATAGATAATAATGTAAAGATTGATGATGTCGTAGCTTATTGGTAATTTCTTGATGGATATGAAGGTTTATTTGATTATTAGTATTGATGCGCAAGAAGGGGATAAATTATTCCATATTGCATCTACGAAAGATAAAGCGCAATCATGGCTTGACCGCCATCCTCAATATAAAGGCTCTCCATGGTATGCAGAAATAGGTGAATACGATGTGGATGATGAAAAACCCTTTGATTGAAGTTCATAAAGAAAAGCCTCACGCAATCGCGTGAGGCTTTTCTTTTTATTTCTTCTTGACCGCAATTATAGACCTATTCCAAATCACCATGTAATTAGGTCCATCGCAATACATAGCATCATAACCGAGGGCGCAAGCATATGTATTTTCGTGATTTCCGAATGCTCTGCGTTGGGCAGGAGTTAATTTCCTCCACATATCATACAAATCACTCTGCTTGATTATCTTCGGGATTCTCGTCCAAGTCATTTCGGATATTGTATGACTGCCATAACCATAACAGATACTATCATTATATGCTTCACTCTTACAGCTATCAGTCAAAGTCCGTAACTTCCGACCATTCCATGCAGATGTGGCGACATACATACCATCACCATATACTCGACCGCCAGGACCATTGAGTTCCAAGAGTTCTGCGACATAGAGCTGAGATGCAAACTCTTTGCTCGACATCTTCTTTCCTTTGAATGTGGTAGGATTCACTGTGCGATAGAATACATCGCCACAGGCTTTCTCCAACATAGCAAATTCGCTTTCTGAAACCAATTTCGCAGGAGCATCGAAACCTTGCATTCTTGCAACATTATTAGTGAATGTGCCGCCGTATGGGTCTTCTGATACCATCTTCGATGTATCAATGCTTGATGAAATATCTTTGCCGATAGCACCACCCTTATACTCTTTATTGAGTGCGCTCTTGGTATCTCCACCACGCTTGATTTGCTTCTCGATGAGCTTCTGTTGCTGAGCCTCCGCATCTGCGATACTCTTTTGCAGAGCTGCAAAATCATTACTCTTGATAGCATCATCAATCTTGGCGAGATAGTCTTTATAGATGCTCGATTTCGTTTTGAATGTCCTGAGCGATGCAGCCTTTGAAATCAGGTCATTCCAAGCGAGCTTCTGATTGATGAAGCGAATCTTCTCAGTAATCGCTTTCTTGACAATCTCTTTCTGAGAATAATTGATAGTCGGGTTGGTAAGCTCGAAATCTAACTTATTCCTCAGATGTTCCAATGGAGCAGCATCGACAGAAGAATAACTATACTTAGATAGCCATTTCTTCATCACTCCATCAAGCTCGTTGTATGCTTCTTTCAGCTCACTCATTGAGTGTGATTGATGCAGTTCGTGAGCATTCGGCATGAGGTCTGCAAGTGCAGCCTCTTGTTTCTTCATTGCAGAAACGCTCTGAGCGACCGTCTTTGCGAGTTCCTGCATCTTAGTGAGGTCTCCTGACTTGATGGCAGATTGAAGCTCTGAGTAATCGATTTCTCCGTAGTCCTGAGCCACATTGAGAACATTGTCGGCAGTTTTCTTGATGAGCTGATGCTTATGCTTTCTTTCTTCCCAAGCGTTCTTGATAGCTTCCTCCTGTTCGGGAGTACGAGCATCGTGCCTGAGCTTCGCTTTTTCGAGGATAGAGAGTTCTTTCGGCTGAGGATTGATAATCTCATCGATTGCCTGAGCATTATTGCGGATGAAATACGGCTCTGTGCCTCTCTCACGAGATGCTGCAATATCTTCGGCATGGTCTTTTACCCAATCTTTGAAAGCCGCAGGATAATCGGTTATCTGCTTTCCTCTTGGAGTATATTTCTCGCCTTTCAGAAAAGCCTCAGTAACCTTTGCCATCTCTGACTCATCCATCAGGATAGGAGTGCAGAAACAGAAGCATTGAGGATGCCAACCATCAAAGACGAAATCCTTAGGATAGTCACCTTGCAGCTTATCGCAGATGTCTTTCTTCGGATGGTTCTTTGAGAGCTGCACCCTCTGACCGAGAACGAAATCCATATCCTGCCATCGGGCATTATCGGCACGGCGATAGGCGATATTTGTCTCAGTCCGAGCCACACGCATAGCATTACGAGCAGATGACTTATAGACTCCTGCACCTGTCTTGTAGGAATCTCTATCATAGTCAATCCACTTATATTTGCCTGTCACCTCGTCTTTGATGCGTTTCTTCCATTTCTTGCCATAGACAATCTCTTTCCCTGTGATTTCTCCTGTCTCAGGGTCGATAATGTCTTTCTCGCCTTTCTTATAGCGGAAACGGCGAAACATATCATCGGGATTGTTCAGGTATTGGCGCACCTTTCGGCTCATAGAACTTGATGATTCGCCCTCTCCGATAGATACGGTCATTGCGACCTCCATTTCATCCCTGAGCTGACGAACAGACTTCCAAACCCTATCAGAGAGATTCAGACCATGCTCAGAGCGAGAGAGGAAAGCATCACGAGCCGCCGTATTCCTGCCCATCCAAGCCGAGAACTCAGGACTTTCGAGGACTTTCTTTCCGAATACGGATTGAACGAGCTTATCGCATTCCTGATTGGCTGCATCCCATTCGAGTTTCACTCCCTGCTGAATAGCCATGGTAACGGCAGAATGCAGTCGGCGAAGCAGGACCTCGACCTCTTTCTGTTTCTTGACACTCTCTCCATCGAAAGAGAACATCACTCCCTCATCGAGTGAGGGCATGGTCTTATTGAGAGCGAGAATATCGTTCACCGTCTTTGCGAATAATAATCTCACTTTCTCTGCGTATGCCTCTGTTCGCCTGATTCGGGCGAGAGTTGCAGCTTTTGGGTCTGAGCCTTGCTTTGCCATTTATCGTTTTTGCTTATTTTCCTGCGTTCTGAGCCGTTTTCTTTTTCTTCTTAGCATCTTCATCATCCTCATCATCTTCATCGCCGTCAGAGAAAGATGCAGCACCTCCATCGTTACCCATATTGAAGATAGCTTCCTGCTGCTTCTGCCTTTCCTCTGCCTCTGCTGCAAGACGCTCAGATTCACGATTCGGGTCTTTGACGATAGGATTGAGTTCGACTGCACTTTCTGTTGAGAGGATTCCTGCATCGACTGAGCGGATGATATTATTCAGAGCATCCTCGATGTCCTCACCGAATGGCTCTTGGAATTCATGCCCAACCTCCAAAGCCTCACATTGAGAGTGCAGGGAAACATCGAGTACATTGCCGATGATAGCCGTGATGAGCGATGAAGTGCGGTCGAGCATCTCATCATAGGTCTCTTTGCGCTTCGATGCCTTGATGTCTGCAAGCATCATCACCGTGCGGAGAGCCTTAGCGGAGAGCTGAGAGATAGATTTCAGGGTATCGGTCGTGATGTTAGGCGTGAATGTCTTTTGCAGGATTTGGGTCTGCAACCATTCCAATTCGTCTTTCTTCGACTGAGGCGCATTATCCCATGTGAGATACTTTGCTGCCTTTTCGACTCCATCCTTATCATTCGTGATGAGCAGCTTTGCAGCCTCTTTCTTCTCAGGCATATTCTTGATAATATCCTGAGCCATGATAGCGATTGGGTCAGCGAAATAGTCATTCGTATCGGCAGTTCTCGATGCGATGCTTTCCTCACGATGGATGAGAGCTTCCACACCATCCCATTCCTTTTCCTGACGGAAATAGATGAGAGGAATCTTCCCGATGAAGTTGATTTCCTCTACGACCTCCCATCCGAGAGATTTCTTCACGCAGTGATAGATGGTCTTAGGAGTGAATACATCGAAATGATAGGTCGCTCCTTCCTCAGTATCTCTCACATAATATCCCCAAGCGATAGCAATCAGATTCTCGTATTGGTCGAATCGGGTATAAATCTCATCTCCCTTTGAGCGAGCGAGAACCCTGAGCTGACAATCAGGATTGCCCTCATCATCCTTGAATACACGGAAAAGCAATGCAGATTCAGTCTCAGCTCCTGCAAGACGCTTGCATTGGCGAATCTTGGCATTGAATCGGGTTTTCTTGATGAAGTCCTGATAAGCCTTGAATGCGTCATCTGTTCCCTCTGAGAGCTGTGTCCATTTCACAGGGCGACCAAAGAGGAACACAAGCGCAATCTCGTTGATGAACACAGGATAAGGTATAGGCAGCTTCCAAACAGGCTCTTTCCTGAGGAACTTGCCTTTCTTATCGGTGATAATCTTATCCTCTCGCTTCATAATCTGATGTTCTTTCGTGATATACTCTTTGAGAGCATCCATCACGAACTCAACACGAGAGACCATTTTCTCCTTGACTGCGGAAATATCCTTTGCAGCCAACAATTGCTCGAACTCTTGATTTCTTCCGACCAAGGCGTTCACATAGTTGCGAAACAAATCTACTAAAAACATATTCTTCAATTTTTAAGTTTATAATCCGAACATTGACTTATCGATATTTTCGTAGTCCATATCGTCATCTTCTTCGTAGAGGTCATTTATTGCATATCCGAGAATATCCACGAACTCATCATGCTCCATTGCAGGGAATCCGCATACCTCATCGAGGAAATCATCATTCCAAGAACCATCAACGAGAAAGACACGACCGCATTCAACACGAGGCGAAACCACCCTAAACCGAGTTTCTTTTGAATCGACAGGGGTAGGAGTCTCTTTCACATTGAGCGAAGATATTGCTTTGAGCATCTGAACCACGCTCTCACCATTGGCTTTCGGCTCAACGTGCAGCTTACTCTCTGCATTCCCCTCATGCGCTGCCATATACTCAGGCAGGAATCGAAGCAAATCAGGCATCTCTTTCCATACTTTCTGAGCATTGTAGATATAGACATATCTGCCTATCCTGCAAGCTGCCAAAATGCCCGATGGGTCATTTCCTGTCGGCTTTTTCTTTCCGTAGGCGGTATCGAGATAGAAGTGCATCGGCTCATTGAACCTGAGCGACTTGAATTCAGCGAGAGATATATGCTGAAACCAATCTCTTTTCACGATATTACCGCCCTCGATGACAGGATGCTGCTGATATAGAGCTGAGAACTCACGAGGTGAGCGATTTTTCTGCTTGATGAGCTTCTGCACGGAGTGATGCGATGCCCAAAGAGCCTCTCCGACTTTTCGATTGCTCAATCCTCCATCATTCTCTTTCTCGCAGATGGCAGGGATAGCGAGAACTTTCCATTCGTCTGCCTCTGCTTTCAGGATGCGCCCTGCAAGGTCATCCTCATGCCATCGGGTCATAATAAAGAGCTGTCTCGAATGATTGTGCAATCGGGTAGTGAGGACGGTATTATACCACTCCCAAACCTTTTGCCGATAGGTCAGCGAATAGGCTTCTGCTGCATCTTTCACAGGGTCATCGATAATCGCTATATCGACAGGCGTACCTGTCAGAGGACCACCGACACCGACTGCCTTATAGAATCCACGATGCCCGACCGTCTCAAAGAAATCAACATTCTTGATATAGGTTCGAGGGTCATTCTTCGCTTTCAGAGAAGTGCTGAGATAGGTATCAGGGAAGATTTCTTGATACTCAGGACTCTCAATGATACGCTGCACAGAGCGAGAGAATTGCTCTGATAGGTCGGCAGCATACGAGCAAGATGCAATCTTCAAATCAGGGTCTCGACCTAACGCCCAGGCAGGGAAGTTACGAGAGATGATTTCTGATTTGCCATGCTGAGGTGGAACGAATACCATCAAGTTCTTAATCTTGCCCTCCAAAAGCATCTGACAATGCTCTGCGATGACACGATGAAACCACTCCAACTCATACTTGGGATTGCTATAACCGAGGAAATGCGAGAATGAGGCTGGTGCTTCGAGTTTGAGTCTCATCTGCATCAACCGCATTAGTTTCTGTTGTCTCTCGATTTCCGTCAGTTTCATTCTTTGGTCTCAAGTTTGCTGAGTCTCTCGATTTCTTTGTTTATTTCATCAATTGTCATCTCTTTCTCGCCCGATGGTTTCAGAGTGATGTCGCTCTTTTGGCGATTCTGATAATGCTCAGGGTCGAGATTGGTGAGCAGGAATATCGCAGCTCCCACATTAGGCTGAATGACGATTTTCTTCTTTACCATCTTCGTGATGGTCGGCTTGTCGGGATTCTTGGGATTAGGGCGGTATTCCGTAGTCGTTTCCTCATGCTCGCTGCCCTTTGCCACCTTAGCGAGTGTCTCGTGCAGGTCGTGAGCGAGGGAGAGCCTGAACACCTCTCTGCCTTTCTCGATAGCCTTTTTGAAGTCATCCTCTTCATTCAGCCAACGGCGATAGGTCTTATCGTTGATGCCGAGTTCCTTGCAGAAGTCTTGCAACTGCGCCCCTCCGTATTCGATGAGACCATGCTTGCTTATCCATTCCTCCGCTCGCTGAAATAGTGATGCTGATTTCTTCATGTCTGCAAATCGATTAGTTTATAGAACTCTCTTTTGAGTTCAGGGTTTTTCTCGAATAATCCTGTGAAGTGAGCCACAGACATATTGCCGTCATTCCTCACGCCTCTCATCGTCTTACAGAGATGCTTTCCTCTCATCACGATAGCGAATCCGAGAGCATCATCATTCAGAGCCTCAGAAAGCATATTCACGATGTCTCGTGCGAGCCGTTCCTGAAGCTGCAATCGGGCAGCGCAATAGCCGACTACACGAGCGACCTTTGAGATGCCGAGGATGCGCCCTTTCGGATTGGGGATATAGGCAAAGTAATACTTACCGAAGAAAGGCAGGATATGATGCTCACACATTGAGTAATAATCTCCTGTATCGAATACCAAATCCGAGATGCCTTCCTCATTCGGGAAAGTGGTAATCTTCGGCTTCTGAGCAGGGTCATAGCCTCTGAATATCTCTTTCCACATTCTCACGATGCGGTCGGGAGTGCCTTTCAGACCATCTCTGTCAGGATTCTCGCCGATAGCGATTAAGAGAGCTTTTATCGCACTCTTAATATCTTCTGTGTTTGGAGTGATAGTTTCCATTTTGGATTAGCTTTTACAAAGTTTACACAATGCTCGATGATTTCTCTGTTTCGCTGCTCATCGCCTGTATCGCAAGGCTGCACGAAATAATGCGCTGCCGTGATGCCCCATGTAGGGTCAGCATAGAGAGTCTTTCCATCGAGAACAATCTTCACTTCCTGAGCGGTCTTGATGACAGGCTTTCCGACTGAGCCGACATAAGCCTCTTTCGGAGATACCGTCACCCAATCGACATTCGAGGGAACTTCACGAGTGCCGTTCGTCTCGATGGCAACCATCTTTCTGAGGTCGTGAATCTTATCCACGAGCGAGCGAGTGAGCTGCAAGGTCGGCTCTCCGCCTGTGATGACCACGAGATGAGCAGGATATTTTGCGATTTCAGCGCATATCTCATCCTCTGTGAGGTCTTGGTAAGGCTGATGCTCAGTATCGCAGAAATGGCATCTCAGATTGCATCCTGAGAGCCTCAGAAAGATTGCCGCCTCTCCTGAATGCGCTCCCTCTCCCTGAATCGAATAGAAAATCTCATTTACTCTCATAGCGCACCATCATCTTTGAGTTTGTCATCTACATAAACGGCGAAGTTGCCCTCACTCTCTCTGACTGATGCCTTATAGCACTGAGGAATCTGCTCGACAATCCATCGGGCGATATTCTCTGCGGTGGGATTGAATGGCAATACGTCATTCAGATTCGAGTGGTCGAGCTTGCCGTGAATCTTCTCCTTGATATGCTTGAAGTCGCAGACCATCCCATCCTTGTTGAGCTTCTTAGCCTTGCAATAGACGGTGATAATCCAATTATGACCGTGCAAGTTCTGACACTTGCTTTCATAGGATAATTTCAGAGAGTGACTCCCTGCAATCTCCATCCTTTTTGAAACGTAATACATAAGCGATATTGATTTTATATGATTAAACTTTGTTTATTCCTCATACTCGGTCGGGTCATCGATTCCTGCATCCCTGAGAGCCTCTTTGCGCTCTACGCAAGTGCCACACTTGCCGCAATGCTTCTCGCCTCCCTTATAGCAGGAATAGGTCTTTGAATAATCGATGCCGAGAATCTTGCCGACCTTTGCGATGTCGGTCTTTGAGTATGATGTGTATGGCGCAAAGATATTGATATGCTCGTATGTGCCGTATGCCATTGCCTGATTCATTGCATCGATGAATGTAGCTCGACAATCGGGATAGATAGCGTGGTCTCCTGCATGGTTGGCGATGAGAACCTTTGTCAGTCCACGACTCTCTGCAAGACCACAGGCGATAGAGAGCATGATGCCATTGCGGAAAGGAACGACAGTCGATTTCATATTCTCGTCCTGATAGTGACCCTCAGGAACTGCATCCGCTCCCTCCAAGAGAGATGATTTGAAATACTTGCCCATGAAGTCGAGAGGGATGATGAGATGCTCTATACCGAGCTGCTTGCAATGGTAGGCTGCAAGCTCAGCCTCTCGTTTGTTGTGATTGCTGCCATAGTCGAAAGTGACTGCGAGAGCAATATAATCCTTTTGGTCGTACAGGAGCGTAACGCTATCCATGCCACCTGAAAGAATGATGATTGAATTCTTCTGTTTCATAGTCTCTGATATTTGAAAATTTGATGATGTCGGCTTTTTATATAGCAAATCCGCATTCTACGCAATCAATCAAAGATGATTCTCAGCATATTTGCCGAATTTCACCCATTCATTGAAATTGTTTACTGCGCCCTCTCTCGATTTGAGTCTGCATCCCTCTTTGCCTAATTGCTCCAAGAGACCTGTGCGAGGATTGAACTTATAGAGATAGCCGCCACGATTGCCATAGAGCCATGCGGTGCTATCGACTGAATCGAAGTGATATTTCTTCAAGTTCGCCACGGTGGTATATCCCAATCCGTGAATCTTGCATTTGTGGTCGTGAGCGGTCTTGATGAACCAAGGAAAGGCAGTCTCGTATTTCTTTCTGTCAATCTCTTTGGTGACAATGCCGCCGAGAGCCACATAGGGATAGTTCTCGCACATCTTGATGAAATACTCCTTGCCTCGATTGCGATGCCATACAGGGATAGGCTTCTTTCCTGTCAGAGCTTCGAGTTTCTCTCTGAGCCGTTCTACCTCAGTCAGACCGACCACGGAATCAATATCAAGCTCGAAAAAGAGCTGCACGTTCCATCGATTGATGAATGCCGCATATTCCTCGACATACTCATCCCAATTTATGCCGCCTTTGTGCGAGCCTGACATGAACGTGAAAGCTCCTGAATCGAGCAGGAATGAGCCGAAGTGCTTAACAAGCGTCATAAACTCCTCATTCTTTCTGAGGTAGTAGAATGATTCGAGGATATTGATGCCTTTCAGAGCATTCTCCCCTGTGAAGAAATCGCATCCATAGAGTTGCTCTCTGAGGATTTTCTTCTTATTGTTGTCTCCTGCGATATATACTTTCATAGCGTCCATTACCTCACCTCGTGAGCGAGGGTCTGCGAGATAGATTTTCATTACCCTTTGCCAAAATTCACGGAGATTTCCTGAGATGCCTCCTGCGAGAAATATCTTCATACATCTACGCTGAATATATTATCTTGAATTATATATTATATAGCTATATAGTGCTACAATAGCGATATTACTTCACCTTGATTCCTGAGTAGTCAGACAGAGCCGATTCGATGAGCGATTTCATCTCATCCTTTTGGTCTGCATACTCATCGGGAATGGTGATTGTCAGCTTTTCGCCCTTACTCTTTTCTTCCTCGTTGTCGAGAGAATCAAAGAACTCGTCCGTATTGATTTCACTCTCCATGATAGGCAAATCAACGCCCCATGATGTGAGTTGAGCTGCATCCCATTCGTTGGCGAGCATATCCCAATCCCACTTACCGAAACCATTGTTATCGATGACCGAATAGGCTTTCAGCTGCTCGATAGAGGTATCTTTGGGGATGATGATGCAGGGAGCGGTCTTGAAACCAAGTTCGCTCATTGCATGATAGCGCATATTACCGCCGATGATGATATACTTGCCGTTTTCGAGAGGATAGACGAGCAATCCCCTGAGAGTGAGCATTTCGGGATATTGCTGAATGTTCTGTTTCAGCAAATCCATCTTTGAATCTGTTATCTGCCTCGGATTGGATGGCAGACCTTCAAGCTGACCGTCATTCGGTTCTAATTGAGCCAGCTCCATCGATACAAACTGCGTATCGATACTCTTGTTCTGAGTGTCTTTTCCCATGATGACAATTGTCTAAAAAAATGATATATCGGCACAAAGATACAAAAAAGGATGCTTATTAGGCATCCTTTTAGGCGAAAAATATATATTTTTAACGCAAATAGGCGTTAATTTGCTCCATAAAGTCCTCAAAAGAGCGACAAATGACGTATTTATACCCTGCATCTTCGACCGCTCGCTGCCAAATCTTCTGAGATGGCTGCTGCTTGCCCTTTTCCGTCTTCATCTCGATACAGAGACCATGATAATGCTTTGCAGGGAATAGAAGCAATAGGTCTGAGACTCCTTTCGTCACTCCCTCCGCTTTCATTATCGCTCCCTCAATCCTGCGCCTTGCACCACCATTGGGAACGGCGAACAAGAGCAGAGCGAGCTTCGGATATTGCAGACGAAACCACTTCACGCAGTTCTGCTGAATGATACTCTCGATATGTCTCATAGCTTAGAACGGCAAATCGTCATCGTCTTTCTTCTGTTCCTGAGCCTGAGGGAACGATGTGCCTCCCTGCACAGGATATTGAGATACTCCCTGAGATTGGCTCTGCTGAGATTCTGCCCTACGGTCGAGCATCTGCATCGATTCGCATTCAATCTCTGTCACATATCGGGTCTGACCGTCTTTCTCGTAGGAGCGAGTGCGTATCTTTCCCTGAATATAGAGTGAGCTGCCTTTGCGGACGAACTTCTCCACAACCTCAGCAGTCTTTCCCCAACAGACGATATTATGCCATTCCGTCCTATCGGGTATCTGCTGACCGCTCTGAGTGGTATATCCCTTTTCGGTCGTAGCGAGAGAAAAGCTCGCCACCTTTCTTCCTGATTGTGTCTGATTGATTCTTGGGTCATCCCCAACGAAACCAACCACAATAGCCATATTTACTGATGCCATATTATGTTATATTATATATTCTACGGATAAACGATATTATTACATAGCCGAATTTCGCACAGAAACGGCTCTCTGACGCATTTTCTCATCATTCCCTTAGTGGTATTCAGGTCTGAACGGATTAGAGCGAATACGAAGCCAAAACGAGCGTTTCTGATAATCTCTCCGAGGATGCAGCCTCTCACGATAGCCATACTTCAGGAAGTCGAGGAACAATGCTCTGAACCAATCCCACTCGAAATAATCTCTCATGGCTGACCCTCCCCGAATAGATTTCCCTGAACAGGCTGCGGTCGCTTGCTCAGGATAGCGTTCACTCTTGCGATTTCAGCATCAATCTCTCTTTCGAGAGCTTTGCTCCGATTGAGAGCGGCACTACTCCGAGTCTTGAAATACTCCTTTTGTGCCTCTCTCAATTCAGATACCTTGTCGAAAAACTCCTTAGGCTTCATCTGCTTTCTCAGTCTCTTTCGGATGATACTCGAATACGTCCATTATCTGAGTCTCAGCGATGGAGATAATCTCATAATCAATCATCGTGCCTCCCATCACCTCATCGACATTCTTCACGGCTTGATTGAAGTTCTCAGCATGGACGAGATAGGTCACGTTCTGCCGTTTCTCATTGCCTGACTTCTCATCGATGGTGATGAATGCGAGCTTCGCCTTGTAGTAGCGGTCGGCACTCGGTTTCTCATCGAAGAATATCTCACCGAACGGAGCGAGGGAAATATCCTTCACCTCGAACTCTCCGCTGATGTATGCGGACATTTCCTCTGTGATGCGTTCCTCAGCCTCTGTGAAGCTCACGGCATCGATGACATAACTCTCTGCGACTTTCTTCTGCATACCATCCTCCTGCATCTTCTCGTAGCGGACTTTGCAGATGAACCATTGTGCTGTTCTTGATTTCATAATTTGAATTGTTTGAATGATTAAAAACTCGGTTTATTTCTCGCTATCTGATTTCTCAGACTTTTTCTTTCGGGTACGCTTCGCTTTCGGCTTTTCCTGAGCCTCTTTCTCTGCGATGTTCTTTGCCGCATTATCCTTGGCTTTCTTGATGGCAGCATTACGGAATGCAATCAGGACAATCTGCTGCACCGTATTCCTCTCGCCTGAGCTGAGGGATGATTTCTTCGCCTGAATCAAATCCCACTCCTTGACGATAGCATCAGGATTGAGGATGCCTTTCTCATCGAGATTGACGAAAGGATTGCGTTTCAACTCGCCGCTCTTGCTTTCTTTGCGGACTTTCTCACGATTCTCTTTTGCATTGGCGATGACCTCTGCAATCTGAGCCTTCACTTCCTCAGTAGTGAGACCCTGTTCTTGATTCTGATTCTTTTCTTCCATTTTGATTGATGTTAGAAGTTGTGTTTCTTGTTTATTTCTTCTGCTCTCTTGCTTATCTCGCACTCAGAGCATCGAGCCTTATCCATTTCGCAGAGCGAGCATGGAGCGAGGGCATATCCGCAATGCTGACAGATATAGACTTTATGCCCATCACTCCGAAACTCATTCTCGCTCTCGCAATTCGGACACCACTCATCGAATTTGGTGATTGTGAATGCCATATTAGTCGAATAATGATTTCTGTGATTTCAGTTGCTCCATTCCCTTGATATTCTTGATAGCCTCCTTGAAATAGCTCTCTTTCAGCTCAAAGCCGATGCCGAAGCGATTGAGCTTGACTGCCTCATAGACCTCTGAACCGATGCCGAGGAAAGGAGTCAGGACGGTATCGCCCTCATTACTCCATAGGGTGATGGCTCTCTCGATAGTATCGAGCTGCAAAGGACAGATATGTTTCTCGTCTGCTTCATCACGACCTTTGGCTGCATTGAGAGTGTTCGAGTAGTCAATATCCATCCAAACAGGCGATGCGTACTTCTGCCAAGTATCGACAGAGATATTGCAGTGAACAGGATGCTCATGCTCGCCCTCTTTACGGAAAACCATCAAGTAATCAGGAATGCCGACACGGCTCATGGCTGCATCTTTGCCGACCTGCTTATGCAACAGACCGAGAGCCTTTGTGCGCTGCATCTCCGTGACAGGATTCTTCCAAATGGTGACTCTCGAATGATAGATGAAGCCTACCTCTGTGAATGCCTGGAGTATCATGCCTGAGAAATCCCTGAGACCGATATATCCCTCCTTGCCTTTCTGAATAGGCAAATCCATGCAATGTACGGCGATATTTCGCCCACTCCACATGACACGATAAAGCTCTTTCACGAGGAACTTGAATGCCTTGAAAAACTCCTGATAATCCTTTGAATTGCCCATATCTTCGAGCTTATCAGAGTAGGTGTAAAGCTCTGCGAATGGTGGCGAGAATATCGAGAAACCGATGCTCTCGTCAGGGATTGACTGAATGAGCTGCACACAATCGCCAAGGCGAATATCGCAGCGTTCTGATTTGTACTGATTACTTACTTCCATCTTTTTGAGTATTATTTTATTCTTGATATTACGATTCATTGCCTCAGTCATAGCCGACTGCATCTCATTAAACGCTTTCTGCTTTGCATCGAAGCTGTCTTTCACGTTCTGCATCGTGTCGGTCGTGATGAGATAGATATTGACCGTCTCTTTCTGTCCGAAGCGATAGGAACGGCGGATTCCCTGATAGGTTGCCTCAAAGGAGAAATCGAGAGAGGCATATATCTGATTGTGGCAGTTCTGATAATTGAGACCGAACTGAGCGATTTTGAGCTTGGTGATAAGGATGCGGAAATCGCCATTGCCGAAGCCGAGCAGCTTTTCTTTCTTGTATTCTCTCGAATCAGAGCCTTTCACCTCGATTGCCTCAGGCAGCAGGGAACGGAGATATTTTCCCTCGTCATCGTGACCTATCCAAATGATGAAGTTCTCATCGGGTCGAGCTTTCACCATCTCAGCCACTCTGTCAAGACGGATTTTGTAGGTCAAGCGCAGCTCTTTATGAAACTCGGTCGCAGATACGGCAGATGTATTGAATAGCATTCCGTTATCTCGCTTTGGAGTCTCGACAATATCCTGAATGACATTGAGAGGTGGCAGGTCGTAGCCTTTATCATCGAAGCCTATATCACTCGGTTTGTTGAGCATCACCGCCCAAGTCGAGACGAAATCCCAAAAGCTCTGCTTTGCATGACCTTTGAGCCTCCAATCAGAGGTTGAGCCTCCGTCATGCACGAAATACATTGCGAGCATCTCTGAGCGGCTCATCACATCGAGGAACTCAGCATGATTGCAGATTTCGGTCGTATCATTCGGTGATGGAGTAGCCGTGCAAGCGAGCTTATAGGGAGTGCGCTTGAACTGTTCGATGATATAGGTTCTCGTCTTTCCCTGAAAGTTTTTCAGGATAGAGCTTTCATCGAGAACGATGCCTCCGAATGATGATACCTCTACATTCGGCAGATTATCATAGTTCGTGATGAAGATTCCGCACTCATCGAGATTGTTAGGCTTCATCTCATCGTAATCCATCACCTTGTAGCCGAATTTCTCTCCCTCTTTGATGGTCTGAGAGATAACGGCGAGAGGCGCAAGGATGAGAACAGGCTGGCTCGTATGGTCGAATACCTTTTGCGCCCATTCGAGCTGCTGAATGGTCTTTCCGAGACCGCAATCTTCAAAGAGGGCAAATTTGCCGACCGCCAATGCTCGTTTCACACAATACTTCTGAAAGTCGAATAGTGCAGGATTGAGGTCTGCATCCTCAACGGCAAATCCGCTCTCGATTCTCTGAGTTTTCTTCTGTTCGAGAAACTCATTATACTCTTTCTTTTCTTGCTCTGTCATGTTGCGTTGAAATTATAGTTTATCATATTCGTAAATCTCTTTGTCGTATATCTTGGCAGCTCGATATTCGAGGTTGCAGCCTTTCGATGACTGCCAAGCATGGTCGAGATAGATAGCATCGCATTCGATGACCGCCTGAATGCAGTTACCCATAGCGATAGCCTCTGAGATATTCTGCGACTTATTCACATCGAAAGAGGAAACAAGGGAATATCCATAGAAACGATGGTCGGTCTTGATAATCTCTTTCAACTCTCTCACTCGCTTCTGAGCCGCCTTATACTTATTCCTGAAACCTTGCTCAGGTCGGGCGTTGATTGGTGTTGCGATGTATAGTTTCATACTTTTACTCCTTTCACCTTGATTGCTTTCTTCTTGATTTCCTTGCCTTTTTCATCATCGAGATACATCGGCATAAATCCGATATGAATATCCTTTGAAAGCTCGATTATACTCAGCTCGTTTTTATGCGTTCTTACGAGGCGCATTTGCTTGATGTCGAGAAGTTCGCAGGTCTTGATGACGGTCTTGAAATGATGCCACTTGAAATAGCCTTTGCCGAGCTTGATGATGCTATCTTCTTTCGGCACTTTCTTTCCTGTCGGCTCTCTTTCCTCTTCCTCGATAGTTCCCTCACCATCACAGATAGGGCAAGTGCCTGAAATCGTGTAATACTCGCCATCACTATCAGCATAGTAATCCGCATCTACTTCGCCATCACCATCGCATTCAGGGCATTGTACGACTTTATATTTGATTTTCATCTCAGGCTCTTGCGGACATCTTTTGAGAGCGTCCTGCAAATCTGATACGAGCAGCGGCTCATCGCAGTTATATTCTCTGACAGGGACTTTGCTTCCCAAATCTCTTATCTCGTATTTGCCTGAGACACACTCGGAATTGACCATTATCAGGATATGACCCTCAGATGCCCACACTCTGCCATCATTCTCTTGGATGAATGGAGTTTTCAGAGTATCTCTCAGGGCATTTTCATCCTCGACATAGAGGTCAAATATCTCTTTCTCATTCTTGATTTTCATTGCTTATCTGTTTTACAGGGCGGTGTGACCGCATATTCGACATAATGTTTTCTTTCGCTGCAATAGCGACCATTCACTCCGAGATATGATTTCGGGCAGTTGGCGCATTGCTCGCATGATTGACTACTCATATCAAAGACTAAATGTTTCGTGTAACATAATTTTATCCATCTGCCTGAGCTTATAAGTACTGATATGTTCTGTATGTTTGACAATCTGAGGATGAGTGTACATCTTCCCATTATGGAATTTGTCTATATAGTCACAAATCATCTTAATCTGCTTATCAGTAGGGCAGTATTGATATGGAAAATCTTTCTTAGGTGTCATATCCCCGATGAAAGTTCCATAAACTTCATTCCCATGAATTTTAATCCAACCTTTTTCATCGAGTTTCCTATCTCCATCTAAATCACCTCCATTCAATTTCTCAGCTATACGCAGATGAATCATACATGAAGCAGGACCATTTCCACCATAGAATTTCCCATCAGGAGAGAGCCATCCTGCATCATAGCCATCCATGATATTTTTCTCTATTATGCCATATCTACGATACTCCTTTCCGTATTCGGTAGATAGAATATCATCATCGATTCTCTCTTTGTATTCGTAGAGTTTGGTATTGCATAGCGGATGATAATAGCCTTTCGATGTGTCGGCAAATTCTGTCAGCTTATTCAGGATGCTCTCTATATTCATTTCGATAAACGGAGGTCTCTCTGCGAGATTATTCTTCAGTAAGAATGAACAAGAGTTGATAAATCCCATATATTCCTTGTGAAGAATCCGGATATTATCTACATACTTGACTATGAAATACAGAGCCTTTTGATATTTCTCAGCATCCCCATCTTCAACCTGAATACATAGGTCATCCCAAACATTTTCTCCATTGGATTTGAGGTCAGAGAATCCATCGCCAGCAATCAATTTAGCAGCGATATTATGCACTCCTACCTGTTTTGCTAAAGCAATGCCAAAATGCTCAATTACAGGCTCGATTATATTAAAATCAAGCACATTATCACGAATTGATTTCTCAAACTCATCCTGAATACCGCTTAACGCTTTAACGGTTTCCATCATGGTTGATAATCTATTTTGCAGCCAAAGATTCCAATCGGTTATATTATCTCGATTGGCTATCCTCTCGTTTTCCCAATCGGTCAACTCAACGGAGACCTCATCCTTAGAGGTGATTAAAACATATTCATTTTTGAGTAGTTTTATCACATATTCCTCAGTAAATCCATTGAGAGAATCTGTATATGTACTGATAGCTTTCTCAGGATTTCCGTTTTGTATTGCGTTCTGAGCAATATCAAGGAGTATCTCACCGATATTCTGACCTAATTTCATGTGCAGTTCACCCATAATTATTCCTCCTCTTGTGCATTATTAAACCATTCCATCAAAGTTTCTGCATCGGGATTGCAGTCATCCTCTGCAAGTTCCTTGATGGTCTTGACATCATCTTCCGTGAATTCAAAAGATGGCTCATATCTGAAATGCGGTGTATAAAGTTCGCCGCAATCATAATCGCCGACATCCATGCCGTCTGTTGCCTGAGCAATCGTTTCAAGCATATTCAGACAGAGGTCTAAAATTCTATCTTGCTTATCTTTCATTTTGAACATCCTTTCTTTGGCAGTAGATGACCGAGACGATTGATAGTTTCTGCATCTACTTTGTTATTGAACTTAGTGCAATTCCTCTCGTGCAAGCCTGTTGCGAGCTTTCCGCAGCAACAGAACATTGTCTGTTGGTCTGAAAGTTCATCAAATACCATTTGGCGAGTTTTGACAAAGAGACCGAAGTCAGCATCTTTCAGATATGCCAATTTCTCGTGCTTTTTCATTTCTCACTCTCCTTTCTCTCGAATTTCTCACACGCCTTATCATTCCGATTGGCGCAGTAGAATAGTTTTTGATTAGCGAATCGAGGATTGCGAACGGTCTTCGGTTTCAGCTCGCAGACCCAACTCATAGACCATGCGTTGATAGATGTCTTTCCCTCCTTGCGATGGATGCAGTCTTTGCATCTCCAATCGCCCTCTTTGATACGATTATCTTTCTTGATGGAGATTATCACCTCTCCACCCATAACGGTCGCCTTGCACCCCTCAGGGATGAGATAGCTGCCAATTTCTAATGTTTGATTCTTCATTGTTGCGTTGAATTTAGAATTATTGATTTTCTCGTTTTCCTGCGCTCTCCTGCGATTTCTTGTGTTCAGGTGATAAAGTATTCATCTTTGTGCTTAGAATCGCAGGAAAGCCTATTTCTGTGCGTTCTGACCCCTGTATGAGGGATTCTTGAAGATTATCTTCGTCATCATCTCGTTAAAGCGGTCAGCGATTCGGTCTTTATACTTCTCCCGAATCTCCTGAGGTCGGAGATTGGTTGTGATGACCGTAAAGAGCTGCTCATTGTAGCGATAGGAGAGTAAATCGATTACAGGACTGAGGATATTGCCATAATCGAGAACCTCTGTCGGCTCTAACCCCAAATCATCGATGCCGAGCATCTGCCTGTTTCGATATGCCTTGAATTGCTCATACGAATCCTTGTTCAGTCTCGCAATCTCTCTCGCATCGATTATCGCCAATCCCATATCTCGATTGAAGTCATCTTTCAGGTCGAGCATATTGATGCAAGTCTGAATTGCTCTCATTAGTGTGGTCTTGCCATTGCCTGGCACTCCGCATAGAAGCAATCCGAATGTCTTGCCATCTTTGAGCCATTGAGCAGCCTTTTCGATATAAGAATCCATCTCAGGACTCGCTCTATACTCTTGATGCCGATATGCGACCTCAGTCATCACGCAAGCCGTTAGCATATCTCTCATCTGCTCATCGGTGTAGGGTAGTTCAAAACGCCCCCTCGTAATCCTCCGCTGAAGTAGCCGTGACATCAGAGCCTCTACGTTTATTTTCTGATTTTTGTCTATCTGAAACATTGTTCTTTCTTTTTTCAGCTTCGAGTTGGATTCTCAGCCAATCATTAAAATGCCTTCGGGTATCATTGAAGTCCTGATGCTCCGTTCCCCTGCAATCGCAATCGAGAGCAAAGTCATCCAATCGCCTCACTATCTCATCAATCGGGATATGGAATCTCATCGCCATCTGTTCGAGCCAAATCTGTGATTTCTTCAATTCTTCAATGAATTTCAAATTTTTCGACTCGCCCTTAGATGATATTGTAGATATATTATTTATATTCTTATATTCTTTATTTCCGTCAACTTGGGCATCAACTATGCTATCAACTTGCCTATCAAGCAGGGTATCAACCTGAGCCGCCTCCTGTGTTTGGTATTTCTCATAATTACAGATAGTTATGATAGGAGTTTGCCTATAAAGAACTTGCCTATAAATCATACCTTCATCCTCTAAAAGTTTGAGATACTTGATGATAGTGGGATTACTCTTGCCCCATCTCTCAGAGAGAAAAGATATTGAGGCGATTATCTGACCTTTGCGCAATACGAATAGATGAGAGTCGTGCAGGACTTGCTTATCATCCCAAGCAGCGAGAAAGAGCAAATCAAGCCACCATTTCAGCCTTTCGGCATCCTGCCATAGCCAATGATTTGCAATCTCTCTGCTTATTTTTATCCATCCTGCCATATCGTCTCAGTTCAAGCAAAAAGGAATCTCTCCCAAATATCGATGAATTGCTTTCCGCAGTACTCAGCAAGCTCTCTCGTTTTGAAGGCAAGCCGAGAACCGTAACTCGTACTCGAGTACGATGACGCATGATACGCAAACGCATACACGACACCGCCAACCGCACTCGCAACGTTATACGACCGACCAACGACACGGCAATCTTTCTTCTCATCCTCATCGAGTTCCTCATATTCCTTTTTGGTGTATATGTAGAAATAAGGATAATAACGGCACTCATCGCCATCGAACTTCGGCTTCCATCCCTCATTCAGAGCCTCTGCGATGATAACGAGGCGAGCATAAGCGAAAAGATGCAGATTATTGTCAGCCTCTTTGAATGAGCTTTCTATCACCCTGAACTGAGCGACAAGAGGATGCTCATCTCCGAGGATTGCGACTGCATCCTCAAAGGTCTTGACCTTATCTTTGATGTCCTGAGTAAAGATTTCTTTGCCGAAAAGATGCTCCAAAAGCTCTCTGCCATTGGCATCTGTATTGTTGTAAGCTGCAAGTGCATTCTCAGCACTTATTTTCAATTCTTTGTTCATTGTCTTTTGATTTTTTGATTGTTGAAAATGTTTCTTTATTCACCCAATTATCGGTGCATTGGAAATATCCTGCCTTATAGCATTCCTCTTGCGTAGCATCAGGATGAGCCAATAGCCACGTTTTCATTTGGTCGAGATAGCTCATATCAGTAGGGTATTGATGATAGGTCGATTTCAAGTCCTCTCTGTGCTATATAGGTCGGCTTGCCTGATACCGCTTTTATTTCCTTGCGGAAACGCTCTGCATCGCTATTGTTTCCTGAGAGATGGATTAGGATTATCTCAGACACCTCAGAGAGGTCGTTTGCCATGAGAATTCCTTTCGTTGTCTCAATCTCCATATGCGAGTGCAGGAGGCGGTCTTTCATCGAATGCGGCACGATGCCCGATTCTATATTTTGCAGGAGAATATCATCCGCATAGTTCGCTTCGAGCATGATATGATTGAGTTTCGGCAATCTGTATTCAAGCATCATCGTATCGGTGACGAATAGCAGTCTGCCCATTTCTTTATGCTCTATCACGAAACCAAGACACGGCACATCGTGAGCCACGTTCAGACAGAAGATTTTGAATCCTCCGACCTGATAGCCGTGCATCGGCTGAATCTCCTTGCAGAATACCCGATTCCTCAGATTATGAGAATCGAACACCTGAGGCAGAGCCAAGACCCTGATACCATAGGAGAGAATATCTTTCAGGCTTCGGGAATGGTCTCTATGCTCATGCGAGATAACACATCCGAGAACCTGCTTTAATTGAAATCTGAGAGCCTTTTTTATCTCGATAGCAGGAATACCTGCCTCGATGATTAAAACGCCGTCAGAGGCTTCCAAAAGATAGCAGTTGCCCGATGAACCTGAGCCTAAGCATTTGAGTACCATTCCCTGTCCTGATTTAGATATTAGTAACTTGGAGCTTCTTCTGCATTCTCAGCAGGAGCTGCTTCTTCTGATTTCTTGATTTCGCCTGTCTCTGTATCGACCTCCTCATATTGAGCGGTCTCGAGTTCGATAGCCTGAGTATTCGCATTCTCGCTGATAAGGTCGTTTCGGCTCATCTGAGAATCCTCGACATCCTTTGAGAGAGCGTTCTGCATCTCGACAGAGAGATAGCCATACTTCGAGAGTAAACGGCGGATGACGGTCTTTAACGCCATATCGTTGAAGTTGCCCTCCCAACCGACCTTGCTTGATGGCTGGTTTGCCTGAGCGAGCTTGATGAGAGCCTCTGCACTCGGTTTTTTATTGCCCTTGAATAATGGAGAATATCTCAGAGCGTAAGCAGCCATATCCTCGACACTCATAAAGAGGGTCTTATTAAAGCCATTGAGCAGCTCGAAATAACAGAAATAGCCGATTATCTTGTCAGACTTCTTTTCTCCATCGAGAGAGATTTCACCTGTGAGCTTCGATACTTTTCTCATCTCGCCCTCGTAAACGAAATCGGCATTGATGGTGCGATACTGACCTGTGCGCATAGCGAGTTGGATATATCCCTTGTAGCCAGGCACGAATGTAGGTGTAGGAACTTTCGACCATGAGCCATCTGCATTCTTAACCGAGTTATTGAATACGATGATGTAGGCGAAACCGAGAGCCTTATTGAGAGGGAGTCTCAGGGTTGCAGCTCTGAGAGCTTCTGCAATCACGAGAGCAGGCTTGCATGTCTGCAATTGCTTGTCGCCTGTAAAGAGGTCGATGAGCGATGCTACGAAAGCATCTTTGTGTTCACCGAGAGCGTTCTGAAACTGCTCTTGGACTGATGGAGCGTTGATGACCGATTTCATCAAATCGATTGGACGCTCTTGTTTTTGAATTTCATTTGCCATAATGCGTTGAGTTTAGGGTTAGGAATTGAGTTTTCTTGCAAGGTTACGGAGCATAAGATGAAGCTTTGCCTCATTGATGATTTTGAGCAAAGGAGCTTCGCCATTCTCGATGAGACCTGCCACTCCTGCGGTCAGGATTTCACTACTGCCGACCACTCCGCAAGTCTCAGCATAAGAATCTGAATCCTTGCCTTTCTCTTTTCTCTCTGAGGTGATGAGGATGAATCCTCTGTTCTCACCATCTGCCTCCTGCCACTTGGTCAAAAGGTCTTGAATGTTCTTAATTTCGTCCATTGCGTTGAAATTTTGAATTGTGAAACATAAATTGATTATTGAATTCTGAGTGCCTCGTCATCGGTGACAACGAGACGAATCATTTGCGATTGGGTAGGCAGCAGCTCGTTCACGGCTTCTGCATTATCGATGAAGATTGGAGCGGTGATACCCTCTGACTTGCAGATTGCGTTGATGATGTCAAGTCCTGCATTTATCGTCATGGCATTGTTTAGGTCTGAGTAAGGAACGCCGTTCACGGTAGCCTCACAGGTCTCGACCTCGCCGCCATTGATTTGCTGCTCGAACATCTTAAACTTGACGAGAGAGAAAAGTCCATTGATGCGATTCTCAACGGCTTCGATGCGAGCTTTCGAGAATGCTGCCATAGTGAACTCGATACCCTCCAACTGAGCCAATTCCTCGCTCTGTTCCCTGAGCTGCTTTTCAAGCTCTTTGATACGAGCCTCATTGCGCTCGATGGTCTCTTTCTTGGCGAGCTTCGCTTTGATAGCATCAATCTCATCGGTGATGGATTTCTTCTGCTCGTTCAGCTCTGCCGTATCAGGCACATCGATAGGAGTATTGACGGTTTCTTCAAGCTCTGCGATTTCCTGTGAGAGTTTCTTGATTTCCTCATCTGCTTCGATGGCAGGAGCGGCATCAGGAGCAACGAGGGATTTGCTATAAAGAGGATTGTTCTTGATAGTCTCGATGCGAGATTCAAGCTCTGAGATACGTTCCTCGCATTTCTTGATGAGAGCTTCGGTCTCCTGAGTGTTTTTCTTGACCTGCTGACCTTTGCGATTGTTTTCTTCGAGGTCGGATGCTTTTTTCGTATTGAAATTGGCGGTCATCTCGTTCTGCTTACGCTCAATATCATCAATATCGAGAGGTCGCTTGCAGGTCGGACAGATGAATTCATCATCCTTAAATTGGAGAGTGCGAGCCTTAATCTCTCGCCATTCAGCGATGAGAGTTTCACGCTTGGCTTTGAGAGCTTCCAAATCTTTTTGATAGCCTTGCATCTCAGAACGGACACGAGATAGCTCATTCTGTGCCAAAGATAGATTATCATTCAATTCTCTCTGAGATTTGCACTCAGCATAGTAATCGCTCTGAACGCTCTCTTTGATTTTGAATTCCCGATTCTGCTTTTCCTGACGGAGATTCGAGAGCTTCTGTTGCAGCTTCAGTCGGGTATCGCTCGCATTCTTGTATGCCTGAGATTTGTCTGCGATAGCTTTCTCAATCTCTGAGAGCTGAGATTTCTTCGTGTTCAGGTCAGCATCGAGCAGCATCCAATTCTCTGCCTCAGGCATATCTCGCTTACGCTCATCGATACGCTCAGGAATACCATCGATTTCTGCTTTGATTCTGCGTTTCTTCGCCTGAATCTCTCTCTTATACTCTTCCATCGTCTTACCTGTGAGAGAGGCGAGGAGAGCCGTGAAATTTTCGTTTCCTGCGGCTATCTCCGCATCGCTGATGTCTCCTGCCATCCTGAATAGCATCGCTCTCTGAGCATCGGTTTTCTGAGCTGAGAAATAGAGAGGATTGGTGATGAACTTAAAGACCTGCTCTGAGCATATAGAGGTGATTTTCTCTCCCCATTCCTTGACAGACATAGGAACATCATTATAGAGCCTTTCTTCTTCATGCCCTGTGAATTCCTCAGTAGCAGAGCCACGTTTCTTCTGCCATTTCTCAGAGTAACGGCGACAGAGGGATATTTCCTCATCATCGACCGTCAGGATAGCCGATACCTCATGCGGAATACGAGGGATAGCCACGCCCTGAGCATCGAGGGTCTTGATATTGAAACTCTTTCTATCTTCGCTATCCTTGCCGAATAAGAGCCAAGTGAAAGCATCGAAGATAGTTGTCTTTCCTGAGCCGTTCTTTCCGAGAACGCTCGTAACCGAGTCATTGAACTCGATTGTGAAGTCACGCAATCCCTTGAAATTGGTGAGCTTCATCGATTTAATGATTACTTTCTTCATCTTGCGTTGAATTTATTGTGAAACATAATACTGAGCCACTTTCTTTTTGGTCGCAGTCTCAATCCTATCGACCTTGATGTTTACTTCGGGATGGTCTCTCCGAATATCGCTGATACGAGATGCGAGGCGCATACAACCAAACAGATTCAGAGCTTCGAGACTCGTGATGCGATGACCTTCCATCAGATAAGCGAAAATCCTCTTATTCTGACTTTCGGATGATTCGAGATTCTGATTATCATTCATAACTTAAAACTTTGGATGGTTAATCACTACATGGGTCGTTGCCTGAGCCTTGATTTCCTGATTGGTAGGCACTCTATCTTGGAGCATCCAATCCTCAATCTCAGACTTCTTGAAATAGGTATTCTTGCCCTGCTTGTAATAGGGAAGTGCTTTCTCGCTCGTCAGATGTCGGACTCTGCTTTCAGAGAGACCGAGCATCAGAGCGACCTCTGAGACGGTTAGAGCCTCTTTCGATTGAATGAGGATGAGCCTCTCAATCCTTGCAAGTCTTTCATCTGCACTCATTATCATTCCTCCGCAATCATTTTTGAGAGTTCAGGAACAAGATTCTTAGATTCCCAATAAGCTACAAGCCTATAAAGACCATATCCTGCACCGAAACCGATAGATTTTGAAACTAAGAGCATCCATGCCCATCTCATTAGAGGGAGATTCTCATCGGGAATACTGAATACTCCGAGGATTACCACGAAACCGATAATCATCATCACATAATAGCGATAGTTGAGAAATACCTTTTTCATAGCTCTGTCTTTTCTGCCTTAGGGAAAAGGCTGTTGATACTCACTCCGAAATGGTCTGCGATGATACTCTGAGCAAGCGCATCGGGAGTCTGCTGCCCTGAGAGCCACATTCTAACCGTATTAGTGGTTCTCTTAGTGATTCTTGCTACCTCAGAAACGAACTCCTGAGCAGGGGTTGGCTTGCTCTTTTGCTCGTTGTAGAGGTCGAAAAACGTCTTTTCTGCCATACTTTAATTATTTTTACGATTAAACTTTCGCTTATTAAGCACTATTTTATTATATTTGCGCCAAAATTTTCATCGGATGCGGCAATAACTTTTAGTATTGCACTGCAAAGATAGAGCATTTCTCTTAGACTAACAACAGTTTTCTGAGATTCTTGCTCTAATTTAAGGATTTTTAATAATTCAATAAGATGGAAACGAAAGAAAGAATGATGCAGCTGATAGCTGCGCTCGGTCTGTCAAAGGCTGAATTTGAGAGAGTTTGCGGATTGTCTAATGGATATGTGAATAGCATCCGCAACACGATTGGCTCTAAGGGCGTTGCTCAGATAATTGCGCAATTCCCTCAGGTAAACAAAACGTGGCTCGTATTCGGAGAAGGGGAAATGTTCAACGGAGATATGGAATCTCATCCCGAAACATCCTCTGTTCCCGAAGAATCGAGAGGCAATAATGTTGCCGTTGGTGGTAATGCCTCCAATATCAGCAACGGCACGAGTGAGAAAACCATCCTCTTTGCTCTGACGGAGGTATCAGAGATGAGGAAACTCCTTGCAGAGGTTATCAATATAAACAAAGAGCAATCACAACGGCTTGTTATGATTGTCGATAGAATAGCAGACAGGATATGAAAAAGACATTATTATTTATGATGGCAGCTCTCTGTCTCATCTCTTGCGGTGGAGATGATGACGAGCCGAAAGTGAATAATCAGCAGAAAGAGACCAACGAGATAGTCTCAATTCTGAATGGCAAGTTCGTAGGCTCGAAAGTGAGCGAATCAGATGGCATCACCGAAACGCACGAGATTATATTTTCTCCATATTCATCACCGAAAAAAGAGGAATGGACGGAGAATGCTATTACGAAAGAGATTCTCATCTATGGAGAGTGTGATTTCTCGACTTATTTCAATGACCATCTCTTAGAGACGAGCGACCATTGGAAATACAATATCACTATCGCCTATGATAGAGCGCAGCCGAGATTGTATCTCTATCCTGAGACTTACGGAGTGAGCAAGATGTATTCTATCACTAAACTCAGTTCAACATCATTCAAATTAGATGATATAATATATAATAAGGAATAAAGACTATGGACATCATAAAGCAACTATCTTTCTTCACCATCGATTTGATGAAGTCAGCAATCAATCACGATGAGAACCTCTCAGGAAAGGCGAGAGAGCTTCTTTTGCAGACAGGCAAAGAGTTTGACCGATGCAAAGTGAATAACGAGCCTACGAGCGAAATAGAATATCTATACGACACCGCTCTATGGTTGAGCGAGCAAATCTTCACAGACGATGAGCAGAAGGAGAGTATATAGTCAGAATACTATCGGCATCATGGAGCGTTTCTTTCAGGCTTTCGAGCGATGCAAGGAAATGAAGCTCCTGAAAGTCGCCGATTACTGCCGAGATAACAATATCGACAAAGCGCATTTCTATACTCAGAAGAAAGACCTCAATCGAGGTTTCTTTGAGGTAGGGTGGATGCTTCCGCTCATTCGGGATTGCAGAGTCTCATCCTATTGGTTGATGACAGGCAATGGAGAAATGTTCGGATAACAGAAAGAGGGCAGTCATTAAGGAATACTTAACAACTGCCCTCTTATCATTTTCGTGACCTCACGAAAAAGGTCATTCATCATCTTTATGCAGGATATTCGGGATATTGGCAACGGCTTTCTGCTTGTTCTTATCCATCACCTTTGCATATATCTGAGTAGTGGTAAGCTCTCGATGACCGAGCAGCTTGCTCACGGTATAGATGTCCGTTCCGAGGTCGAGCATCATTGTGGCGAATGTATGCCGTCCGCAATGGAATGTGATTTTCTTGTCTATCTTTGCCCTCAATACCCACTCCTGAATAGCCTTGTTCGTGCATGATGGAGAATGAATATCCTGAAAGACCTGCTCATTCGGCTTTCCTCTTTCGCCCATCAGCTCCGCAGCCTGTGGAGTGATGTCGAGATATTCCTGCCCCTGAGTCTTTTTCTGCCTGAATATGATTCGGGTGAAATCTCCTTGATGATGAACCTCTCCCCAAGTGAGTTTCAGAATATCGCTCCGTCTGAGACCTGTCAGGCATGAGAATAGGAAAGCAGCCTTGATGCGAGGATATTCACATTCTGTCTGAGCGAGCTTTCTAACCTCATCGATGGTGAGATACATTCTCGTTCCTTCTTCTGCTTTGAAATTCTCGACATTGCGAGCAGGATTGAAAGGAATAATCCTATCCTCGAAAGCCTGATTGAGACACGCTCTGAGCTTATTGAAGTAACTGAGTTTAGAGTTTCGGGCGAGAGGCTTATCCTTGATACGAGTACGGTAGTCATGCGCCCAAGCAACCGCCTCATTTTCGAGATAATCGTGAAATCCCTGCACCCATTCCTGAGTGATATTAGCAAATGTCAGTTTCTCATTCTTATCATAGATTAGAAGATGATGCAGACATGAGAACCAATTTCCCCAATTACTACGGCTCTCAGCTCCGAGCCTCTTTTGGCACATAGCACGATAATAAGGATAGAATAGGGTGTCGGTCGCAAATTCTGATTTGAATCCATATTCTCCGTTCTGCATCTCGACAATCCTCTTTGATTTAATAGAGTTGGCGAGCTGCATGGTCTGCCGATTCGTTTCCTTATCCTCTTTGGTACGCTCAGGGATGAGATAGAGCTTCAGGAACTCATAAGTTCTCTTTCCGTCTCTATATATATCAAGATAGAGACTGATGTTGCCGTTCTGCAAAGGCTTCTGTCTGACCTTTATCGGCTCTTTGATTTTCTTTTCTTTCGCCATATACTGATGCGTTGAATATCGATGTTATTTTTGTTACTTTTGTGACTCGAAATAATCGAGTCACAAAATGGTAACGCAAATATAGCACTTTCCTGACATAATAACGGCATAGATAATAGATTTATTGTATTTGCATCCGAAATACTGATTTCAGAGGCTTTTGTGCTGATTTGATACTGATTCTATGCTGATAGAGTGCCATTCTAATTTGCTGAGAATTTCCGTCATTACTTACCCACGCAGAAACTCTATTTTCCGATGCAGAAATGTTTGAAGATGTTGCTTAATACTTCATCTGTGGTTATTTCGCCACCTACAATTTCTGTTAGGTGAAAAAGACATTGGCGAAGATCCTCACTTATCAAATCACCAGAAAGTTGGGTATTAAGGCCCTCTTGGACACGGTGGATAGATGAAAGGGCATGACTGAGTGCCTCATAGTGGCGTAGGTTGCTTACAACAACACTATTTTGAGACATGTCAGGTGTAATCGTAAAGTCAATTAGTTGTTGTTGTAAATCATAAAGCCCATCTTTGTTTTTAGCAGATAGAGGTATAGTAACATATTTTGATGGAATGCCATCTGATATTGACATATATGAGCAGTCCGCAGTATCTTTATTGGTTATATTGTTTTCCAATGATTTCTTTATATTTTCATTAAGTAAATCAAACTTATTGAGTATAATTACAAGGTGCTTGTCTTTACATCTTGGTATAATTTGCTCTGACAGTTGCTTATATTGCTTTTCTGCACAAGTAGCATCTATGACCCATAGAACTATATTTGCTTGTTCTAATTTTTGGAAACTACGTTTGATGCCAAGGGATTCAATAGCATCCGTTGTCTCACGTATGCCGGCTGTATCAATAAAGCGGAATGTTATTCCTTCAAGGTTTATAGTATCTTCAATAACATCGCGTGTAGTACCATGGATATCACTTACTATGGCACGTTCTTCATTTAGTAAGGCATTCAATAATGTTGATTTTCCTGCATTTGTTTCTCCAACGATAGCTACAGGAACTCCATTTTTTATGGCATTGCCCATATTGAAAGAATTTGTTAGTAGACTTATTACCTTTTCTATTTGATTAGCTATATCTTTAAGTTCTGAACGGTCTGCAAATTCTAATTCTTCATGATCGCTGAAGTCAAGTTCAAGTTCCATTAGAGATGTAAGTTGAAGTAATTTATCACGTAAGAGTGATAATTCTTTACTGATGCCTCCACGCATTTGATTTATTGCCATGCGGTGTGTAGCTGCTGATGTTGCAGAAATTAAATCTGCAACAGCTTCTGCCTGACTTAGGTCCATCTTCCCGTTAAGAAAGGCTCTTTGTGTATATTCACCAGGGCCGGCTGAGCGGCATCCATTTTTGATTAATAATTGCATAATATTTTGCAATATATATGATGACCCATGACATGATATTTCTACTGAATTTTCTCCTGTATATGAATGCGGTGCTCTGAAAATACTTACAAGAACTTCGTCAATGATTTCTTTTTCGTTATTTTTTATTAGGCCATAGGTTATGGTATTCGCAGCCTTTTTACTTAATGGCATACACTTTTTTCCCACTGGATAAAAAATCTTATCAGTGATGCTTATAGCATCTTGTCCTGATATTCGTATTATGCCTATAGCTCCACCATTCGCTGTTGCAATTGCGCATATTGTATCTTGTATATCCATTTTATATAGTCTCAATGTTGTAGGATAATTTAATGTTTGATTTATAAATAAAAAGCAGAAATATATAAAGACTTTAAAACTTAGTGTTATTGAATATGTATCATATAAATATGGCTGCCTCATTACTTATCTTTGAGACAGCCATTATATTATTGATAATATATTACTGGTATCATATCATCTATCTGATTCTATCTGCAGCTCTGACTAATGCTTCATCTGCGAGTATAGCTCTTCTTGCCATTAAATATAAAATAACAGCTATAAGTGGAAGTATTGATGTAAAGGAAATTTTGTAATGTCCTATAGATTCCGTTAAATTTATTGCAAACACAGCGTAAACTGCATACCATCCTAAGATTAATAATATGTTAAATATACAGAACCGACTTTGTACAATTCTGTTGTGATACATAAAAATTGCAATCAGCGAAATCGGACATGTAATCAGTAAAGTTGCAAAAAGGGCCCATACAGAATAATTATGACTTCCATTCGGCATCGTAATCCACAAATTAAACATTGTAGATGTGGAATTTATATTTCCATCTGCAACAAAATGTCCTAACGGCAAGCATAGACAGATTATATTTAAAATTAATGCTGCCAAAAGGAATAAAGTTTGTTTCCTTTGTATCATTGCATATCTTTTAAATTGTCTTTTTGACCGTCACGCCAATATATATTGCCATCAATGAATTCTTGAGTAGCTAACAATGTCGGTTTAGGGAGTTTTTCATAATATCTTGATATTTCTATTTGCTCTCTATTTTCAAAAACCTCTTCTAAACTATCATTGTATGAAGCAAATTCTGCTAGCTTCTTACTTAAATCTTGTTTTATTTCTACAGAAATTTGGTTTGCACGTTTTGAGATTATAGCAACACTTTCATAAATGTTGCCTGTCTCATCACATAAATCCATAATGTTTCTGGTTACGGTGTTTGATGGTGCTTTTGATTTTTTGTAGTCCATATTCTTTATGTTATATTTATTTCTCTTTGGTATATTTCTTACAAGATGATATGTATTTTTCTGCTAATGCCTTATTCTTTGAGTCTGGATATTCATTAATGAATCCATAACATTCGTCTTCTGCATCTCGATAGCGGTCTATTTTCTTTGATTCAATGCTTTGTTCTGCCAATTCGAATTTACTTTTCATTATTAAAACAGCAAAGTCTTCGCGCAAAGAACTGTATGGATAATCATTGATTGCGTTTTGTGCTGTTATAATACATGCTTCATAATTGCTTCCTCCACTTGTACAATTACCAAAATATGTACCTAAATTATAATATAATTGTGCAGAATATAATTCTTTTTTTACAAGTTTATCCTGTAATTCGAAAAGGCGTTTCTGTGCTTTACCTTTTAAAGAGGCTTCTGGATATATATCCAAGTATTCTTGAAAAGCTGCTATTGAATTTACAGTCTGTGTTTGATCTAATCTTGGTTCCGGTGTACTCATAAACAGGCTTTCGCCAATGTAGAATGAGGCCATTTCTGAATAAATACCTTTGGGATATGTCTTATAGTATTTTTTAAAAGTCATTGCAGCACTTTCATAGTCCTTGTCACAAAATTGTGCCATTGCTAGCATATATAGACTTTCTTCAGCATTGTCTGTTCCTTTTTGAATTGTTACAAGTTCTTCAAGCAAAGTAATTGCCTGTGTATATTTGCCATACGCAAAACACTCTTTTGCATATTCATACTTATAATTATAGTCTTGTGACTTATATACTTGATTGAATTCGTGTGCACATCCAGAAAACAACACGATAGCAAATATGGAGATGATAATATTATTCTTCATAATTCAATATTTGGCTTGCAAAAGTACATATTATTCTACTAAGTAACAAAGTTTTGAACTTATTTTTAAGAAAAAATATCTTTATTAGGGGATTTCTTTGTAATATTTGTATTTTTGCATCTTGAATTGTTGTGTATTTATTAATGTTCTTATTGTGTTTATTGTTTTATGAAAGGTTTTAAGCTTACCTCAAATTATAAGCCGACAGGGGATCAACCTGAAGCTATTAAGCAATTAACAGAGGGGATACTTAATGGTGAAAAGTCACAAGTGTTACTTGGAGTAACAGGATCGGGTAAAACTTTCACGGTTGCAAATGTTATCGCCAATGTAAATAAACCAACGTTAATTTTAAGCCATAATAAGACACTTGCAGCTCAGCTTTACAGTGAAATGAAATCTTTTTTCCCTGATAATGCGGTGGAGTATTATGTATCATACTATGATTATTATCAGCCTGAAGCATATTTACCACAGACAGATACATATATTGAAAAAGATCTTGCTATTAATGAGGAAATAGACCGGTTACGTTTATCTGCTGTTTCTGCATTGCTATCTGGAAGGAAAGACGTTATTGTCGTATCGTCAGTCTCCTGTATTTATGGTATGGGCGGACCTGTTGAAATGGCAAAAAGTATAATATCTTTAAAGCGAGGCCAGATTTTAGATCGTAATGACTTCTTGCGTAGCCTCGTAGGAGCTTTGTATGTTCGAAATGACATAGAACTCAAGAGAGGTAATTTTAGGGTTAAAGGAGATACTGTTGATGTATTTATGGCTTATAGTGATTATGTCCTTAGAATTTCATTTTGGGATGATGAGGTTGATAGTATTGAGGAAATAGATTCAATTGATTTTCATCGAATTGCTTCTTTTGATAATTATCAAATTTATCCTGCCAATCTTTTTGTCACATCAAAAGAGCAAACTGAACTTGCTATACGTAAAATACAAGATGATTTGTTAAAGCAAATATATTACTTTAATGAATTGGGGGATAATATTAAAGCTCAGCGTATTAAGGAACGTGTGGAGTATGATATGGAAATGATAAAAGAATTGGGTCATTGTTCGGGGATAGAAAATTATTCACGATATTTTGATGGACGTGAAGCAGGACAAAAACCATATTGTCTTTTGGATTTTTTTCCGTCAGATTATCTGATGGTGATAGATGAGAGTCATGTGAGTGTTCCTCAAATTAGTGCTATGTATGGTGGCGATAGGGCGAGAAAGACTAATCTGGTTGAATATGGATTCCGTCTGCCGGCAGCATTTGATAATCGTCCATTAAAGTTTGAAGAGTTTCACTCTATGATACATCAGGTAATTTATGTTTCTGCAACTCCTGCAGATTATGAATTGGAGGAAGCCGGAGGGGTTGTTGTTGAGCAGGTTATACGTCCAACAGGATTGTTGGATCCGGAAATAGAAGTAAGACCAAGTGAAAATCAGATTGATGATCTCATGGAAGAGATTGTTATACGTAATGGGAAAAATGAACGTACGTTGGTTACTACATTGACAAAGCGTATGGCTGAAGAGTTGACTGAATATTTGCTTAATCACGATGTTAAAGCTAATTATATACACAGTGATGTCGCTACTTTGGATAGAGTGAAAATTATGAATGATTTACGTGAAGGCGTTTTTGACGTTCTTGTTGGAGTGAACTTATTGCGTGAAGGGCTTGATTTGCCTGAAGTCTCGCTTGTCGCGATACTGGATGCGGATAAAGAAGGTTTTTTGCGTTCACACAGATCGTTGACTCAAACTGCAGGCCGAGCGGCGAGGAATGTAAATGGTAAAGTAATTATGTATGCTGACCATATTACTGCAAGTATGCAGATGACGATAGATGAAACTGCAAGGCGTCGCGAAAAGCAGTTGAAATATAACGAAGAGCATAATATTACTCCTAAACAAATTGTTAAGGTAATAAATCATGATACATTGGGATCTGCTAGTATTATTGATATGCCAGTTGCAAACAAAAAGTATGAGGCTTATATTGAAGAAGACCATGTCGCATTTGCTGCGGATCCTATTGTAACCAAGATGAATAAAGATCAGTTGTTAAAAACAATTGCAAATACACAAAGGATGATGAAAAAAGCGGCAAAAGATCTTGACTTTATACAGGCTGCACAATTTCGAGATGAATTAATTCGTCTGCAAAATATACTTGATGGTAAATATTGATAATTATAAAAACATTATGTAGTAATTTATATCGGTGCTTATTTGTTGCTATTCTAATTCTAGTTGTTAAATTATGCTTATTGTTGCGCCTATAACTTTTAATTTATTAATTTTGCAAAAATATATATTCGTATGAAACTGATTTTTATCCTTTCTATGTATTTGATTCCAATGATTGGTTTGGCACAGAGTGTTTGGGAAGCACCTAATGCCGAGGATCATAAAGTCACAACAAGTACATTTATTGATAATAAAGAGAATTCGGAAGCTAAATATTTAAAAGGAGCAGTTCCTGAGGTTGATGGAAAAGTTGAATGGCGCTTAGATATTGATGTCCCAAAGAAAAATGCTCAGGATATATACGATATAATATTTGATTGTTTTACGAGTTTAACTAAAACAGAAAATCAACTTGAAGGTAGTCGTATTTCACTTATCAATAAAAAGGACCATATTGTAGTTGCTAGTATGAAAGAGTGGCTCGTTTTTACAGATAAATTATTGTCTTTAGACAGAACGAAATTTAATTATACTTTAATCGCATATTGTAAAGATAACCATCTTACGGTTACAATGGGACGTATATTATATGTTTATGATGAAGAACGCGTTAGAGGTGGATATGTGTATAAAGCAGAAGAATGGATTAATGATGAAAATGCATTAAATCGTAAACAGACACGTTTGTTGCCTGGTTCTGCAAAATTTAGAAGAAAGACCATTGATCGTAAAGATTATATTTTTAATACAATTAAAGAAAATGTTTTGAAATAAGCTTATTTTTGATATTTTTATTTAAAAGCAATGATTGTAAATACAGATGATAATAACAAGAAATTTAATTCTTGTGGGAAATATGGAAGTCGAGGTGAACGCTTTATGTTTCTTCGTAATATATTAAATATTATTTTCATGTTGGGAGCATTGATTGGTATGGTAATTTATTTTAAAGTAGATCATCAAATTGGCACAATCGTAATATTGTCTTCCATGTTATTTAAAATTGTTGAATGTGTTTTTCGCTTCATAAAATGAGTAAAAGGCTATTAATAGGGATAACGTATATATTATTTTGTTTATCGGTCTATTCACAAGACTATAATCAGTTAACGGATACGGGCGAGTTTACACAGGCGGGATCAAATAAAAGTTCAAAAAGTGATACACTTTCATCTGGGAATAAAGAAATTCCAAAAGGATTGAAAGTTTGGACTATTGATGAACGTTTTGGGGAACGTACGGCTGCTGTACCAGATACAATGCAGCATATGTATATGAACTCAATTTTTACAACAGGCCTGCGTGGAGAATACAATACTACAGGAAACTTAGGAGCGCCACGTATTAGTCGTATTTATATAGATAGAGATGAAACGTCCCAGTTTGTATTCACACAACCATATGATTATTTTTTGACGCCTGTCAACAAATTCCTTTTTACGAACACTCTTTCGCCGATTACCAATATTTCTTATGATGAATGTGGTGATAGAACAAATGGTGAAGATCATTTTAAGGCAATTTTTGGTGTTAATGCAGGTAAAAAGTTAGGCGTAGGTTTTAAGTTTGATTATATCTATGGCCGTGGATATTATCAAAATCAGAGCACGTCGCATTTTAATTATACTATGTATGGCTCATATCTAGGTGACAGATATGATGCTCATATTTTATTATCAACTAATCACCAGAAAGTGACGGAAAATGGTGGTATAACTGATGATAGGTACATAACACATCCTGAAGCATTTGATGATAATTTTAGGGAGAGTGAAATACCTACCGTTTTAGAACAAAATTGGAATCGTAATGATAATCAACATATATTTTTCACACACCGCTATAATTTGGGATTTAATAGAAAAGTAAAAATGACAGAAGAAGAGATTGCTGCACGAAAGTTCGCAATAGCTTCTCAAAAGGAGAATGAAACAAATAAGGCAAAAGAAGAGGCACGGAAGAAAGCTATTAAGGAAGGACGTGAATTTGATGAAAATGCATATGATGAGAAAAAGACATTTTCAGGGCGTCCTGACAATGCTATAATAGCAGGTGATGAACCTGCCGATACGACTAATACAGCAAGCGATAGAATAGTTCTTGATAAGACAGCCGCAGATAGTTTGCTTAACGTTCATATAGACAATAAAAATGTTGCTAATGTGGATACTGCATGGATGAAGGATGAATACGTGCCAGTTACAAGCTTTATACATACTTTAAAGTTTGATAATTATCGTCGTATATATCAAGCATATAGAACTCCTGAAAATTATTATGCAAATACATTTCCTGTTAATGAGAAGTTTGAAGGGGATTCAATTTATGACAAAACTAACCATTATTCATTAAAAAATACATTTGCTATAGCATTGCTAGAAGGTTTTAATAAATGGGCGAAAGCAGGACTAAGGGCTTTTGTTACATCAGATTTACGGCATTTTAGTTTGCCTGATTCTTTAGGCGGAACAAGTAGCTATAACGAACATAATTTGAGTGTTGGTGGTCAATTAATAAAAAAACAAGGAACAACGTTGCATTATGATGTTACAGCTGAAGCATGGCTTGCAGGAGAAGACGCTGGACAATTGAAAGTTGATGCAAACGCAGATCTTAATTTTCGTCTGTTTAATGATACAGTAACTCTAGCTGCACGGATGTTTTTTTATCGCCTTAACCCAACATTTTATTATAGACATTATCATTCAAAACATTTTTGGTGGGATAATGATGGTCTTAGTAAAGAAATACGTACCCGTATAGAAGGTGTCTTTTCTTTAAGGCGTACTCATACTACATTGCGTGTAGCTATTGATGATTTAAAAGATTATACATATTTGAGTCAAAGTTATACAATTACCGATAATTTTAATCGGGCAGGGAATGTGGTTTCTGTAAAGCAATGCTCAGGGAATATAAATTTATTCACTTTGCAATTGTCACAGGATTTTAAATTTGGCCCTCTTAATTGGGAAAATCAAATAACATATCAGAAATCAAGTAATGAAGAAGTCTTGCCTGTTCCTCTGTTAAATATATACACTAATTTATATTTTAAGTTTAAGGTTGCTCGTGTGTTAAGTGTTGATCTCGGGGCTGATTTGCGTTATTTTACAAAGTATAAAGCGTTGGATTATAGTCCGGCATTAGGTCAATATACCGTACAGGACAATGGTGAGAATAATGTTGAAATAGGGAATTATCCTTATGTAAATGTATACGCCAATTTACATCTAAAGCATACGCGATTTTTCATTATGATGAGCCATGTTAATGCAAGTGCAGGTGAATATTTCCTCGTTCCTCATTATCCTTTGAATGGAAGAGTGCTACGTTTTGGTGTGTCATGGAACTTTTTCAACTGATAGTAATCTTGCAACATTGACTGATGAAATAAATTTTATTGTTGATTAGTCTTTAAGTTTATATTAATTTTGTTAGAAAATATCAAATTATGCCTCAAATATCAGTACGTGGATTAGAAATGCCGGAGTCGCCAATAAGAAAATTAGCTCCGTTAGCGACAGCTGCTAAAAATCGCGGAATAAAAGTATATCATCTTAATATAGGACAGCCTGATCTGCCTACACCCAAAGTTGCTATTGACGCTATACGTAATATTGATAGAGAAATTCTTGAATATTCACCATCACAAGGATATCTTGGATACAGAAAGAAGCTTGTGAATTATTATAAAAAGTACAACATTAATGTAAGTCCTGATGATATTATAATAACTTGTGGGGGAAGTGAAGCGGTTCTTTTTGCTTTCATGTCGTGTCTAAATCCAGGAGATGAGATAATTGTTCCTGAACCTGCATATGCTAATTATATGGCTTTTGCTATTTCTGCTGGAGCAAAAATAAGGACTATTGCAACAACTATAGATGAAGGATTTTCTTTACCAAAAGTTGAGAAATTTGAAGAGTTGATAAATGATCGTACACGTGCAATACTTATTTGTAACCCCAATAATCCTACAGGATATTTGTATACAAAACGTGAAATGAACCAGATTAGAGATTTGGTTAATAAGTATGACTTGTATCTTTTTTCTGATGAAGTTTATCGTGAATATATATATACAGGTTCGCCTTATATCAGTGCATGTCATCTTGAAGGTATTGAGCAAAATGTAGTTCTTATTGACTCTGTTAGTAAAAGATATAGCGAGTGTGGAATACGTATTGGAGCCTTGATAACAAAAAACTTGGATGTACGTCAAGCCGTGATGAAATTTTGTCAAGCCCGTTTGTCACCGCCATTAATCGGACAAATAGCAGCAGAAGCATCTCTTGATGTGCCAGAAGAATATTCACGTAGCGTATATGACGAATATGTGGAACGTCGTAAATGTCTTATTGATGGCCTTAATCGTATACCAGGTGTTTATTCACCTATACCTATGGGGGCTTTCTATACTGTTGCAAAACTACCTGTAGATGATAGTGAAAAGTTTTGCCGTTGGTGTTTGGAAACATTTAATTATGAAGGTGAAACTGTCATGATGGCTCCAGCGTCAGGATTTTATACAACACCTGGAGCCGGATATAATCAAGTACGTATAGCATATGTGTTAAAAAAAGAAGATTTAATACGTGCGCTTTTTATATTACGAAAAGCGCTTGAAACTTATCCGGGGAGGGTTGATGAAGAATGAATTTACCATTATATATAGCAAAGCGTATTTATTCAGACAATAACGCTCAGCAAAAAGTTAGTAAGCCGGCAATCCATATCGCAACAGCAGGTGTTGCCGTAGGGTTAGCCGTAATGATAATTTCTGTATGTATTGTTTTAGGTTTTAAGCATACTATACGTGATAAAGTTATAGGCTTTGGTTCCCATATTACTGTTGCGAACTTTATGACGCTACATGGCTATGAACAGAAGCCTATTGCTATGCCTGATAGTATGATGAATGTATTGAAATCCATTAATGGAGTTAAGCACGTACAACGTTATGCAATTAAACAAGGCATATTGAAGACAGACAGCGATTTTCTGGGAATAGCTTTTAAGGGCATTGCTTCAGAATACGATACTGCTTTTATCCACAATAATATGATAAGTGGTACTATTCCTGCATTTAGTGACAATAAAAGCCATAATAAGATTGTTATATCTAAGATTATGGCGGATATGCTCAAGATAAATACTGGTGATAAGGTGTTTGCATATTTTATTGATAATGATGATGTCAGAATGAGACGATTTACTGTATCAGGAGTTTATCAAACAAACCTTACACAATATGATAAAACAATCTGTTTTACCGATCTTTATACTGCATCCCGTCTTAATGGATGGGACACAGGACAAGTTACAGGTGCAGAACTTATTGTGAATGATTTCAATAAGATTAATAATGTCGAAAATATTCTTATTTCTAAAGTAAATAGAACTACTGATACTTATGGAGAAGCCTATTCTTCAGAAACAATTCAAGAGGCGAATCCACAAATTTTTTCATGGCTTGATCTTTTAGATTTAAATGTTTGGATAATACTGGCACTTATGCTATGTGTTGCTGGATTTACAATGATTTCAGGATTACTCATAATAATTCTTGAACGTACAAGTATGATAGGTATTTTAAAAGCTCTTGGTGCAAAGAATACGATAATCCGTAAAACTTTTTTATGGTTTGCTATTTTTATTATAGGGAAAGGTATGATTATTGGAAATATTATTGGTTTTGGACTAGTTTTATTACAAAAACTGACAGGTATTGTTTCTCTAGATCCTTCAACTTATTATGTTAAGACCGTACCAGTTGAAATTAATTTACCTTTAATTATATTACTTAATGTTGCCACTTTACTTATAAGTGTTTTTGTGCTTATAGCACCAAGCTTTCTTGTTTCACGTGTACATCCAGCAAAGTCAATGAGATATGAATAAAATCTAAATATAAATGATTAAGATAAGGCTTCATTATTATGTTTGTAAGTGATTTAATTAATAAAAGAAATTTCCCTAAATTCTAATTAGTCGCCCCTTAAAAAGGTTATTATCTACTGGTATTCAGTAATTTAATCAATAAAAGTCTTTGATAAATCTGCAAGTTTTCTTATC
>ENA-ORTI01000060-ORTI01000060.1-human-gut-metagenome-genome-assembly--contig:-NODE-60-length-124403-cov-7.219392_pt1 | contig 124403 bp, 113 predicted proteins | sample MGYA00242071_ERZ509191 | MGnify/ENA primary metagenome ERZ509191 (study PRJEB26280, sample SAMEA2338832) | human gut metagenome | biome: human gut; feature: human-associated habitat; material: faeces...
CGCCCCACGCATCGTAGCCGTAGCTGACGACGGCATTGCCATTCTCATCCAGAATCGCAACAATATCGCCCTGCAAGCTCTTGACATACGCATAGGGAACTCCGTTGTACACCACCACCGCCGGGCGGTTCTGCGCATCGTAGAAGAAGTGCAGTTCATCCGTGCCGGAAGTCATATGCACAACATTCTTGCCGTGCAGCGTGTACTTCGTCGCCACGCCGTTGACCGTTTTCTGCACGCGCAAGCCGTTCTCGTTTGTAAACGAACCGTGCATCTGAGCCACAGCCGCAACGATTGACCACGATTGAAAGTAGAGCTATCCACCGCAGCTTCTTTCATGGAGGAAGTTGCGATGGACACTCTTAGATGAGTAGTTTTATTTCATGGTCGATGATAATCATGCAAAATGCGAACCGATACAATTAGCCGTGACTTTTCCAATAGCCGCACTTCAAGCCTGTCTTTTTTTAGATCAAACTCTGGAATATCGCCAGGGAATGCGAGCGGTTCCGGATAGCTACTCGTTTTCATCATGGAACCACAATACGGAAAATAGTGATTAGGAATTATAAATATACTGTTTACATGCAATACTCGTTGCTTTGTCCCATGCCGTATAAAATCCCATAACGGAACAACCACACATTTATACAAAAACAAGTACGCACATAGCGCAGCGAGTGCACCAAAGGTTAATTGAAAATGGACAAAATCAGCCGTTCCACTAAAGTAGTTTGCTCTGCATATTGTTCTGTAAATATATACGGCAAAAAAAGGAAATCCCAGAAGAATACCGTGGATAACGCTTCTGCGAAGTCCCATTTTTTCCTCTCCTTTCAATGTGGAGTCGAAATTATTCTGAAGAAATTTGCATCATAGACCAATTTGTCGTTGTAGAGTAAGTGGCAGGCATGATTGTATGCCGAATAAAGAAATGGCTGGCAAATTCGTCAATTGGCATGTTCATAAATTGCTTAAGAGCCTCGTTGCGTCCTCCTGAAAACCACTGTGTCGCAAGTTCTTTTCGAGCAGATCTTGGCATTTTATGAACTTTATAATCATGATCCCAAAGAAGTTTATCACCAATGATTTTCCCCACAACATTGCCATATGCGCCGGATGCAGCAGATAGTCCAATATTTTCTATTGCTCGACGATCGCCAGACAAGGCACCTTCAACATCCAATTCTCCAGCAATCCAACCATCAACAACATTTCCTGTAGCCCCCATTACCCCTGTCCACAAAAGTGATGAACAACCAATTCCAGCAATAGCACCGCCAACAGCTGCTCCTGCATATTTTTCAGCAGGTGAATCCGGGACAAACATATCCCAGCCGCGTTTTCCCTTCTGGTAGTTTTCAACTACATCATCAACGTATTCGCTTGCACAGTTGACAATGGCTCCAACTACCGCACCAACCACCGCCTTGACTACCGTAGCTCCTATTGCTGCGCAAATGGCTGCCAGAAATTTCCCGTCAGCATCTGCATTCATTACTGGTGAATTTTTGCAGTAACAGAGTGGGTTGTGACTCAAAATACCATCCGAAGTTCCGCCAAGCCATCGATCAATGCACAGAAAACGGGAAATGCTTGCATGATAATACCTACTTCTTAGATAATACAGCCCCGTCTCCTCATCAAACACATACCCGCGATACCTAAACGGGTTGAGCGTCCCCAGCGTCTCTGCCAGAGTCCCACTCTTCCCAATGGGCATACCCCAAGCATCATACGCATAGCTAACAACAACATTTCCATCCGCATCAAGAATCGCAATCACATCGCCCTGCAAGTTCTTGACGTAAGCATAAGGAACACCGTTGTAAGCCACGACCGCTGGACGATTCTGTGCATCATAGAAGAAATGCAGTTCATCGCTTTCCCGCGTCATATGCACAACATTCTTCCCATGCAGGGTATAGTCCGTTACCACCCCATTTACTGTTTTTTCACCCGCAATCCGTTTTCATTATACACAAACTTGGCGTCGGTGTCAACGCTCTGCATCCGCGCACGCCGCTATCGTCAATGATGGAAAGCAGGATTTATCCACCAAGCTTCCTTTGAAGAATGTAATTTCGCAGCAGCATTCTACTCAGGGAAGATCAAAATGAATCATCTTTGGAATGTTTAATTTGCAGGAATATCAAAGATGACCGTTATTCCATCGACTTGCTGTATTTCCTCAATCCATGCGGAAACATCGCCAATTTCTTCAGAGAATACATCTTCCCGGAAGTGCAGCATCAGGTTGTCTCCTGCTTCCAACGAATCTGGCGTAAACACATCATATCCGCACTGAATATAAACAGAGTGTACAAAAACTTCTTTTACACCGGAATATGCAAAAGCTTCATCACCAACAAACCTTAGTGTCTCAGGGAAAGCCATTTCTTTAAGACTCCATGTGTCACAAAATGCTTGCTCCCCAATGCTGTGCAAGTTCAATGGTAAATCAATGTCTTCCAATGAAGTACATAACGTGAAGGCATTTGAACCGATGATTAACAATGAATCCGGAAGATGCACTGTAGATAATCGGCTACAACCTTCAAATGCGTTGTCGCCAATCACAATCACACCATCAGGGATAAATACATCTTGTAAAAAGTCATTTTCAGAAAAAGCACCCTCACCTATCGCACAGCAACGAGTATCTACATAATATTTCGTCAGTTCAAGCTGCTCTGGATAAGAGACAAGGACACCATTGCAATAAGTAATGCCGAATGTATCAACGAAGCACTCGTTATTGCTCGTGTTGCAGTGTTTACACACAGCGGCATTTGAAAATGGAAACAGCTCCATCAGCGTTGTACAAATTGCTAAAACGAGTGCGATTGTTTTAAAATGCATCATTATTCTCCTGATTTAATTTGTGTAGTCAATTCCTTTCATGTAGCCATAATGCGTAAATGGGTCGTTTATTGCTTCAGATTCGGATAATTCGCGAATTATTACGCCACCATATACAGATTCAATAACAGCATTCTCATATCCGGGGAAATAGTTACCAACATATACTGCAAAGTGCCCATCATCGCCAAATGGATTACGAAACAAGCCCATTCCAATTCTAAACTCAGTGTTTGCGTCGATTTTCCCTTTACCAACAACGTTTTTCTTCGGATCCGTTTTGTTATATACAGAGTTCCTATATGTTCCCTCAACATGCGTAGAAATTTTCAACGCCTTCACTGAACTTGCAGAATAATACCAATACATGGTATAACGATATATGCCAACACAATCGACACGACCATACGCAGTATCGTGATCATATTCCCATTCTTCAATCCGCATTTGCTCAAGAAGCGCCATGAATTGACAGACCTTCATTCGTCCATTTTTATAATTCTTTTTCTGGACATGCTCCATCTTATCCCCAAACTCACCAGCGAAAGGGAGGTGTTCTTCACCGCATTCATCGCAATATGAACAGGTAACACATGTGCCAGATGTATCTAAAAAATAAATCGGGTTGTTTGAACAGTATGTATAGCCATTGTGAGCAAAATTTTCTGTTTTGAGCAACACTGCATCGGAATTGATAAACCGGCAGATTCTTATCGAATAATACCGACTCCGCAGATAGTACAGCCCCGTCTCCTCGTCAAACACATACCCGCGATACCTAAACGGCTGCACCTTGCCCAGCGTCTCCGCCAGCTCACCAGTGCACCACAGCGGCGCGCCCCACGCATCGTAGCCGTAGCTGACGACGGTATTGCCATTCTCATCCAGAATCGCAACAATATCGCTGGGCAAGGATAGTGTTCGCTATATGAAGAGGTTTTTCCTGCTTTTGCAAAAAATTTTCCTACAAGCCTTTCCGGACTGCCTGAATTTCAGTTTCTGAAAGGCGAAAATGAAGAAAATTTTCAGGCATAGAAAAAGCGGCACACAGCCGAGTTGGTGTCGGTTGTGTGCCGTATAGGCTGATGCAGTTATTCTTGCACAGTCAAGGATTATTCACCATGCTTATTTGTACTATGCATTTATAAAATAAAAGCCAGTTTTCCAATGGTTTGAGCATGGTTTCAAAGCATAGATGTTCAAGCAATAAAATCATTCATAGTCACTATGCCCCGTATACGCAACCAAATGCGGGACATCGACATGCCGCCTGAAAAACCTCCATTGCTCATACTCCGCATCATTATCAGCAAAAATCTCAATGCACAGTTGATTGCCTGTCATAATGCGCAAATCATTCATGGGCGAACATTCAACCTGCAAGACTTTCGCAGGAAGCAATTGGTTGAGTTTCACGACATTCTTATCAAACACCCTATTATTGTGCGGGTCGTCGTTATCTTCAAAGACATCGTAAATGCTGCTGCGTGTTACAAGCAAAACGCCCTCGTGCGTAACACGAAAAGCGCACTGCGTATGCAACGCATAGGGAATACCGTCCTTTTCAAACTGCCACCAGACCAAATCAGCGGCACGACCGACCGTCAGCAGACAGCATCCCAAAAGCATGTCAATGCGGTATCTATCTTCCATTTTACCCTCCAAACATTGCCCATCCTTCCGCAACTATTTCCAGTATGCTATAACCCATACCAGTAATTTCATCATGCAGGCGGCGGCGTTGCCCACGATTCAAATTAAGGTTATAATCTCTTTTAAGCCGACGAAGCGCTTCCTCAAATTTTTCATTCTCCGATACGTTGTTTAACTTGGTATGATTTGAGTAATTGCCATCCTCATATTCTTTTCCTAGCTTTGATGCAAACATTAAGCTTGCACCTGTTGCCCCCGCCGCAACCGCTGTTGTCATCGCAGCATCTGCCACAGCAGCACCACTGATAATTTCACCACCTGCTGCTGCAAGAGCAAAACCACCACCGCCACCAGTCGCAGCTATAACCACTGCAACTACTGCAACGACAACTGCAGCTACCAATAGTGCTTTTCCGCAATCTGCAAGTACATCCCAGAAACTATTGCCGCCATCATCCGTATAGCGAACAGGATTATTGGCGCAGTAGAGAAACAGTTTTGCATCCCATAATTTTGCTTCTACTGCAATCTCTGCATCCGCATTAACAAACCTTCCCCACCCCGGATTATAGTACCGGCTCCGCAGATAGTACAGCCCCGTTTCCTCATCGAACACATACCCGCGATACCTAAACGGCTGCACCTTGCCCAGCGTTTCCGCCAGCTCACCAGTACACCACAGCGGCGCGCCCCACGCATCGTAGCCGTAGCTGACGACGGCATTGCCATTCTCATCCAGAATTGCAACAATATCGCCCTGCAAGCTCTTAACATACGCATACGCCGTGCCGTTGTACACCACCATCGCCGGACGATTCTGTGCATCGTAGAAGAAGTGCAGTTCATCCGCGCCGTGCGTCATATGCACAACATTCTTACCGTGTAGCGTGTACTTCGTCGCCACGCCGTTGACCATTTTCTGCACACGCAGCCCGTCTGCATTGTACACAAACTCCGCCGTCACGCCCGCCTTCTGCATCTTTTGCAGCTGTCGGCCGTTCTGCCAAGTGTACGTCCACGTCCCGTCGCTCAGCGGATTGCCAATCGCATCATAGCGAATTGTGCTGCCGTTGACCGCCGTGAGCTTGTCGCGCCAGTTCGCGTCACCGCAAGTATTGGGCAGCGTTTCTATACAATTGTTCCATCAGGCTACATCTTGTGCCTTTCGTTACATTGCACAATCAATCGAGTGTTTCCCATTCTACTGTAAATACATATTTGTCAAAGTCGGATGGCTTATCTTGGAATTCCACTCGTCTCCCCGCTGCGTTACAGGCATATTGAATCTTGTTTGGCGCGATTTCTGTCCGCGTCATTGCCAAATCCGGAAAAGCTGTACTTTCCCACCAGCGCGACATTTTTAATTCTGCTGGAATCCAGCTTTGAAACGAAACAGCCAACAAGCCGGTATTCGATTCACAAAACAAGTGTCCCGGATATTTTTCAGCAATGCGAATGCTCAGTTTTGAGCTTTTCTTTGTACTCAAATTGGGAATCTGCGGATATTTTTCTGCATTCACTGTGATATACCCATTATAACCATTGGGGATGGAAAGTGTTGGTACCGTTGGATATGCCGACTCGCTATGAACACACTCAACCGTCAATTTGCACTTGCAATTTCGAGGAAGCTCCAAAATATCTCGCTTATAATATAATTTGTCGTTTTTTATGACATACACCGGGTTGCATTCAAGCCATTCCTTCTCCTCCATTGTCATTTCTTTTCTTCCCTTTTCAAGAAGAGATTTACGATATGCCACTGATTCTGTCGGATTCACATTCGCTTCCCCTTTCACTATATTCTACGTACTCAGTAATTGTTAAGGCAACACCGCACAAATGAGGTGGTCGGCTGGCGGATAAATTTTTCGTCAGATGCAATTGCAAAAATCGAAGGTTTACTGGCGGTAAATCGAGATTTTTGCAAGCAGCAGATGGCGGAAAAGGCATTCGTCAGATGGTTGCCGAATGAATCAGCGTTCCCGTGGTCTGATTCCCGACCTTGACCGCCGTCTGGCGACCCAGCGCGTCCTGCTCGAAGCTGTACACCACGTCGTTCGCGGCGTTCCCGTCCGTATTGTGACGGATTTCGACCAGATTCCCACGCTGCTCGTCATAGGTATATTCGATGTCAGCAGACAGATTTCCTGCTTTTGCGCGTGGAACAATTGGCGTGTGCGTAGGGTTTTCTTGACTTCTCCCCTACCCTATGGGTTAGCAAAGTACAAGAAATAGCGCCTGTGAAAAACTGATGTTGTTGCAAATTTTTCTTTCCTTCATTTGCAATATAAATTGTTGAAAAGTTTGTAGACGTTCGCTTGCGAATAGTGCAATACTGTGATAAAATAAAGATGCAATAAGTATCAAACCTGTTGCATGTCCAGAGAATGGGGTGATGCCAATGGACAGCAATCGAACAGTTAGCTTTTCGCTGGGTGGAATGGCTTTTGAATACAATGAGGAAAAGAATCAAATCAATATAAAAAGCATGGGATTTCATTTCGCAGCGCAGCCCGTATCTTTTTCGATTATGACCGAATCTAATTTTTCGATGACGCTCACAGCGACTGCGAGTTACGCTATGATACAATCGGCGACACCTCAGCCGGACGGATTACACAAATTGGAGAAATATCAATTGGATATGCAAACCAATTTTCTGGTGGCGAGAATGAACTTCTCTTCGTTGTATATACTGAAATGGTCATGGTTGAAGAGAATGGAAAAGGAACTGACGTAACAAGGTTGATTTTCCCCCGATTAGCAACCGAATTTGAAAGGGGGCTTTATTATGGTAAGCGCTAACGAACTGTCTGCCGAAATGAAGCGCGAGCTTGCCTTCACCAAAGAAGAACTGGCAGAGTTGGAAGCCGCAAAGAAAATGCCTATCACGTTTGATGCGGATTGCCCTGCAACCACGCCGGAACAAGCGGTTAAATTCAAGAGGGTCAATCCGCCCCGCAGAAGAGCGGATGCTCATATGGCATAAAATATGTTTTGCCGTTAGTAGGCTACACGCAGTCTACTAACGGCTTTTTTATACCGTCACAGTCGCGTGGGTGATGCAGTGCTGCAGGCCGTCAACGCGATTTTCAGCGGCGAATCTGCCAACGCCGTCACCGTGACTTCGTTGCCGACCGCACCTTATACAGCGTCTGATGCAGCGAAGTCCGCCAGCCGTAGCCCATGCCGAACTCGTCCTTGTCGCTGTCGCAAGAATTGTAATAGTGCGTAATCGAGACAGGCAGGCGATTGCCGTTCATCGCAGTATCTGCATGGGAGAAAATCAAATTGCCATTGACAAGACTGACACTGCCAGTCCCTGCCAAGCCCGCAGACTGATGGTCGTAAGTCAGATAGCTTTCCAGACCCGCAAGGCTCGTGACATCGAACTTCTTCCACGAATACTGATTTTTCACTACGCGGCAGTAATCCTGATACACGCCGCTGACATCCGGCTGGTGGTCATAGGTGATTGTCTCCGGATTCCAGTCCTCCAGCACTTCCGTGCACATGATGGCGGTGTCCGCCGTCGGCGCGTAGACATTGCGAACGCACAGTTTTGCGGACGTGATGAAATGGTTCGCGCCCAGACGAAACATGGAATCGCTATGCGCAGGAAAATGGCGCTGTCCATGATTTGAAGGACGGCTTCAAAGCGGTTTCCTTCCTCTCGAATCACGAGCTTTACACGGTCGGTCGGCTTGGACAGTACATTGCCGAAACTCAACGGATATTTTCCAAAATCAAAGCGGAATCCGCGGCAAAAGAACGCAGAATCCGTGATATTGACGTGCTGTTTGGCGCGATTCAAACCATCCGAGAATTGAAGCCAGTTCAGCAGGAATACGAAGGCATCCACTGGAGCGGCAAGCGCGAAAAGTTCAAGGTCGAACACGGCGACGAATTGAACCGCCTGCAAAAAGCAATCTGGCTGCGCGAAAAACTCATGAAGTCGCTGGGGCTTGCGTCTCCTCTCGATAAGGAGCAGCGTGCGGCGCTGAAAGCGGAACATGCACGGCTTGAAGCGGAGCGCGAAGCCCTTCTTCCCAAACTCGAAGAAGTCAAGGGTGAATTGGCGGAACGAAACCGCATCCGATACTGGGCGCGCAAGGTTGTTCCCGACACACTGCCACGCGTTTCGGATGGGCGGGTTTCGGTTGAGGACGCGATGGAAACGGCGGTCAATCGGAAAGAGCTGGAGCAGGTCGAGGATGAAGCAGCACGGATGGCCGCGCATCAGCCGCAGGAACAAGAAAAACAGGAGACGCCCCATCGGCGTTTACGGCCAGCGGCGAACTTTTCTGAAGGAGCACCACCGGGTATTGTATGATAACCTGCTGAATGCTGGGACGTTGCACGATCATCTTGTGGACATTGAGGAGCAGGCGCAGGGCGATGGCCTCCGCCTGTTTTGTATATAGAAAAGAACAATGCTGATTTACAATGGTATTGTTCCGGGTTTTGTTGACATTGTTCTTTTATTCGGGTATAATGTACTTGTGATTTTATGCGTGGAGGTATCCCCTATGGCTGAAATGATCTCGGTAAGAGAGGCGGCAGTGCGCTGGAATATAACGGAGCGGAGAGTTGCGACGCTCTGCAAGAATGGGAGAATCGCCGGTGCGAAAAAGCAGGGCAATCGTTGGCTGATCCCCGCTGATACGCAGAAGCCGGCGGATCAGCGGCTCAAGACGGGCGCTTTCCGCAAGACGGAGCGCGCGCCGAAGCTGCCCCTGCCTATCGGCGTGTCCAACTATTGCCTTGCCTCGTCGGAATACTACTATATCGATAAGACGATGATGATCAAGGACTTTATCGACGAGCGTCCGATGGTGACGCTGTTTACCCGCCCCCGGCGTTTCGGCAAGACGCTGAATATGGATATGCTGCGCACTTACTTTGAAAAGAGCGACAAGGATACCTCCGTTTATTTCCGGGACAAGAAGATCTGGGGCTGCGGCCAGAAATACCGGGATTATCAGGGCAAGTACCCCGTAATCTTCCTGACATTCAAGGATGTGAAGTTTGATACTTGGGAGGAGACCTTTGCGGCCATCCGGGATATTTTCGCAAAGGAGACCCGGCGGCACAAGGAGCTGCTGACCAGCGATAAATGCGACGAGTACAGCAAAAAGACCTATGAAAAGCTGGCAGACGGCAAAGTCAGCGAGGTAGAGCTGGCTTCTGCACTGCTGGACCTGTCCGCTATGCTGCACAAGCACTATGGCACTGCGCCCATTATCATCATCGATGAGTACGACACCCCCATCCAGCAGGGCTACCAGAAGGACTATTACGACAAGGTCATCCGGTTTATGCGGAACCTGTTTTCCGGCGGGTTCAAGGATAATCAGCACCTGTCCTTCGGCTTCCTCACCGGCATTCTGCGGGTGGCCAAGGAGAGCATCTTCAGCGGGATGAACAACCTGTCCATCAACTCCGTGCTGGACAACAAATACAGCGCCTACTTCGGCTTCACCGCCGACGAGGTGATGGAGATGGCGGAATACTACGGCGCTGCCGATAAGTATGACGAGATTTGCCAGTGGTACGACGGCTACCGCTTCGGCAAGACGGAGATTTTCAACCCGTGGTCGGTGGTCAACTACTTCAGCAACGAGTGTGAGCCGAGGCCCTTCTGGGTCTCCACCGGCAGCAACGATATTATCGGGGAAGTGCTTGCCCAGGCGGACGAGGAGATTTATAACCGTCTGACCTCCCTGGTCAACGGCGAGACCTTCACCACCTTCATCGACACCGGCGTGATCTATCCGCAGATCAAGAGCAATCCCTCCACCATTTACAGCTTCCTGCTGGTGACCGGCTATCTGAAGGCGCTGAAAACCACGCCCTCCTTCAGCGGCGATTTTATGTGCGAGGTCTCCCTGCCCAACCGGGAGATTTCTCTGGTGTATAACAAGGAGATCTTGCAGCGACTGGAGAATCTGATCCCGCCGTCCACGGCGATTTCCGTTCAGGAGGCCATCTTCTCCGGCGATAACGCACGGCTGAAAGCGCAGATTCAGACGCTGCTGACCCAGTCGGTCAGCTCCTTCGATACTGCTGGGGAGAACTTCTACCACGGCTTTATGCTGGGGCTGTGCGCCCTGCTGGGCGGCGCTTTCGTGACCTCCAACCGGGAATCCGGCGACGGGCGCTATGACATTCAGCTGAAGCCCACGCAAAAGGGTCTTCCGGGCATCCTGATTGAGCTGAAAGCGGAGAAAAATTGCAGCGACGAAAAGCTGAAAAAGCTGTCCGAGACGGCCTTGCAGCAGATCAACGATAAGAAATACGAAACCGAGCTGACGACCGCCGGGGTCAGGACGATTTATAAATACGGCGTGGCTTTCAGCGGTAAAAAGGTCGAAGTGACAGTCGGATGAGGAGTGAGAATTCCAAAGTGTCAGCACGGTGGTTCCAAAGTATCAAATTGATACTTTGGGCAGAGATTATGAACAAAACCATATTGGAGGATGCAAAATGGGCACCAATATTTCGAAAAAGAAGCGGGACGACCTGCTGGACAAAATCAAGCAGATTCGTGCCTTTATCGCCGCAGCACCGCAGGATGAGAATACGGGCAACCTGCTCTCCTACCTGTCCGAACTCGAAAAAGATGTGAACGGGAAAAAGTACGGTCTCGTGTTCGAGGAGCATCGGGAGGAAATCGATGAGGTGTTGGATACCCATACGCCGGTGCTGACCGAGAATGCAGATCTGTTTATTGACTACGGCGGGCAGATGAATTTCCTGCTTGAAGGGGATAACCTTGCCGCACTGAAATTGTTGGAAAAGACTCATCGTGGTAAGATTGACCTCATCTATATTGAAATAATCATACCGAGTTTGATACAAGGAATGGGCATAATTAAAAGGTGTGCCTTTGCGGTGTAAAAACAGTCGTTGCGGTGTAAAATCCGAAACGGCTGTTTTTTGTGGCTTTTCTGCAAAGGCTATTTTCAATCCATTGACAAATTTATTGTCAAGAGATATTATATGTACAGGCGGGAGGCGCGAATATGGAAGAAATAATTCGTATGCAAAACAATCTACTTTTGATCCGACGCACCGTTGGTTGGACAGCCGAGGAGTTTGGCGAGAAAATCGGTGTCACTCGCCAGACCATCAACAATATTGAAAGCGGTCGCAACAAGCTGACCAAGACACAGTATATCGCCATGAGAAGCGTTCTTGACGCGGAAATGGCACAGGCACCGGAAGACACCGAAATGCTCAAGGTTTTGCTGGATGTTCTTGTAGATCATCCAAAGAACTATAGTTTCGAAAACAGAGATGAACTTTTGTCGAAGGCAAACATGATGGCCCCTTCTATTCTTGCAGGAACTACCACACGTGCTGATGTCTCCAAAGAGTGGATTAAAGCCGCTGGGGTGATCGTCGGTGGAACAGCCCTTTTGGGTCCGCTAGGCCTTGGAACGGGAATTGCGGCCATAAACGCTTGGCTTGTTAAAGCATTCGCATCAAGTAAAAAGAAGCCAACATTGAAGGAGAAAAAAGATGGGTGATTATATAAAAAAGAAAAAGGAAATGGTATTCCAAAGCGTTGACTCCCTTCAGCAAGTAGTAAATGTTGTAAACGAAGCAGCCGCAGCCCTTAATGACTCCAAACGGACCATCAAGGAAAGTGCTATTCCAGAGGTTCTTGCCGGAGCCCTTGGAGCAGGCATTGGTGGTGTGGGGTCTTTTGCCGCCCTTTATGGTTTGGGTGTCGTAGGTCTCTCTGCTGCCGGTATTACTTCCGGCTTAGCAACTGCCGGTGCTATCGTGGGCGGTGGTATGGTGGCAGGCGTTTTCGTGCTGGCGGCGCCTATTGCCGTGTTAGCAGCTGGTGGTGTTGGTGTTGCCTCTCACCTTAAAAACAAACAACTGCGCCAGGAAAAAGAACGTCTATACAAAGAAGTCCTTGCTCGTCACGAAGCTATTATCCAAGCTTTGAAAGATGAGGCTGATGCAGACAAGGAGCGTCTTGAATACCTGCAAAGTCTGAACATCTTACTCCAACAGGCAGTTAAGGATTTGAGCCACGATCTGGGTATTGCGTAAAGGAGGTTTTCTATGGGAAACCGAATAAAATTACCAAATATAGACTTTGCCAAGGCCAGAGATGACATAGGTAGGTTAGCCAAAGATGTAGCGAAATTCGTCGGAAACCACAGGGAAAAGTTCCTCGGTGGTGGTTTGCTCCTGGTAGCCGCTGATGGCATCAGGGTGCGTCTTGGTCGTAAAAAAGATCAGAAAGCCTTTGAGGAAAGCTCCGTTAAACAGCAGAAGGTCGCACGTAAGCACGAAGCTGAAATCAACGCCCTGCGGGTAGAGGCAGAACAAGCCCACGAGGCCAACAGGCGTGTCGACCAACTTGAGCAAATCGTAAAGAATATCACTGAAGGAGGTGGTAGCGAGTGAGCAAGTTTAAGTACACAGAATTTGAGAAACAGATGAATTCTGTTCTGAAGCATCAAGACGAGACACTTGCAGACATCCACTTCCCATCCTCAAATGAGACAGATGCTACGATTGCGAGGACAGAGACTTTGCTTCGGAGGCTTGGATACCAACCAGAAGCACTTAAAGAGTTGGTACCTATTCAGCAATCGAAAAAAGTCATGGTTGTTCCTACTTGGGAAGAACTGTGTGCTGAGGCAGAGAGACATGTTGGTACGGGCTGTGAATTGGAGTCAATTTTCACAGAGGAAGAACTGCGGAGCAATGAACTTGCTATCCGCCAACTCAACGAAGAGTTCAATGTTATCCATCGCCTGGATGCCTTTGATATCAGTATAGCCGCCCTTGCCGGACTGGTCGGTGCTGCTGTAGATATTTTGCTCGTTGGAGTACCTACCAAAACTCCCGAGGGTTTGAAGGGTGGGCCACTTGCAAACTATGTACGGGACTATTTTGACAAAAAGTTCCCCGAAGAAGAAATGCAGAAACTCGCAAACTCGAAGGTCAGCAAGGTTCCGTATGATGCCCAGGATAACCGGCACACCACCATCCAAGTAGAGGGACTCTCTGCCTACTATCATAGACTTCTCCAGTTGGGGCATGACCCTCTTTTGGGGTTCATATTCGGTGTTGCAGATATTCTGACTGGCAGAATGACGACGATCGACAAAGCTGGAAACATAGTATCCCAGGTGATGGAAAGCTATGCCGACCGCAAAGAATCCGATATCTTTGCAGCCTTGGCAAAACAGGTCATTCACTTCAAGTCGGATGTTACTACATCGATGGGACTGCCTGCACCTTTGATGAGCCTGTTTAATCTCCTTCAGTTCGGTAGCATCGGAGAAGACGAACAAACCATTGCCGAAATCGTCCAAGGTATGTACTATGAGGGATACGATTTCATACACTTCTGCTCCATGTCAATCCCCGCAATGCTTGTGGAAGTCATTGTTCGTTTAGGGTATGCCATCAAGCGAATCAAGGAAGGCCATGCGGTGAAGGATTCTATCCCACTGTCTCTGAACAGAGAGAAGCATCCTAAGTTGGCAACAATGCTGTTTATTGCTCATGCCGGTGCGATTGCTGCAAATGCAGGTAAAGTCTACTTTACACAAAACCCTGTTGCAATTAACTATCCGCAGTGGATTGCTTTTGCAAAGTACTCGTACAGCCAACTCAAGTGGGTTTTGCTTGAGAAACCGGCGCTGCGTGAGGCGTATGCGAGAGGAAAAATCAACGAGGAACTGGATGCCGTTCTTACGGAAGCAAATGCAACATTTGATAGGTTTGCCGAGAGATACATCATAGTATTCAACTAAATTGGGAGGCTTATTTATGAGCAAATTGTTTGATTTTTCAGGTAGAGAAAGCAATGAACGCGCCCTACAGAATACGTGGGCAGAATTCAGGCAACAGCTTGCAGATGGAAAATTTAAGTACAACGAGGTTGAAAAGGCCATGCATTCAACCTTTCTTCGAGGCTTTGATGATTTGTTTCAGCACGGACATCGTTTTCTTGAAAAGGACTGTAGCAGAGACTTTATCTACTGACACCAGTATCGTTCGTGCCGCACGAATAAAGCCGGGGGATCCTGAGCCAAACTATGATCGATTTATTCCAAATGCTAAGTTTATTACAAGTGATAATAGGTTTAGCCCACCCGGAGTGGAATGGCTTTATTTGGCTTTCGCAAAAGAATCCTCATCGCCAGAGTATAAAATAGAAGAACAGTGTGCATTGAAAGAATGCCGCGCAACTACTGGTGACAGGTTTGCACTTTGCAACTTTCAAGTAGGCGCTGAACACAAAGACGGGATACTAATCGACCTGACAATAGCTAAAGAAAGCAATTATGAAGATATAAATGCACTTCTTGAACAATGTGGTAAACAGATTGTTGATAGGGAAATAACTAAGGGGTATGTTTGTGGCTTGACAAAGGGTGTTATACCAAAACCACGAACAGAAGACATTGTTCCGGCAATTGAAAAATGGGCGGTATTTACATATGCAAAATTGCTCGCGGAACAGATATTTGTGCCTATAACAACAGAAGACAAAAACCTGATGTATGCGCCATTTCAATGTATTGCGCAGTACTTTCTCTCCAAAGGATATGGCGGTATTGTATATTCAAGCACTGTATTTCCAGAGGGCAAGAATGTTGTTCTGTTTGATAAAATAGCAGCACATCCATACGGAGCAATCAGACAAATTGTAATCGACTTCTAATATAAAAACACCTCGCCGCAGGAGAACGATATTCCCGTTGCGAGGTGTTTTGCGTATGTTCTTATGCCTTAATTTCCATTCCGTTGCGGAAGGTAATCCGAACATCGTCTGTGGAGTGGACTGTCACAAAATCTACCAATCCGCACCAAAGGGCGGTGTCAAAGGTGTCCACCAAGTTGGCTTCTGCAAGAGTGGCAAGGCAGGCTTCGATGGTTGCCCTGCGAGACTGCTTGCTACGAATGGCCTCGTCCAGGGCTTCATGCCGAGCCTTGGCGGTATCAAACCGTGCGGTCAGCCCATCATAGCGTTTTTGGTATTCAACCTGGTCGAGGGCTACATGAGCGTTTCGTAGATGCACTTTTCGATGAGGGCGGAAACCACTGCCATTTCGCTTTCCACTTCAGCCTGTTCAGCTTTGAGACCAGCAAGGTCAAAGGCTGTGTCCAGCGATACCGTGAGAGCCGCAATAATCGCATCCTTTTGGGTTATCAGCTGATTGACCGCCGATACGAACATCGTTTTGATGTCATCCTCCGTCAGATGCGGTGTTGTGCATTTTTCGTCACCATCGAATTTATGATTACACTGTCAAATTACCCTGCGGTATTTGCTGTTGGAATGCCATACCTTTGAACCATACCACTCGCCACATTGCCCGCATTTGATTTTTGCTGGAGAAAAGGTGAACACCGCTGTGTGTCTGCCATTGCTGGATTTGCGGCGTTCCAGTTCCCGCTGTACCTGCTCAAATACCTCAGGGCTGATGATGGCTTCGTGGTTGCCCTCCACATAATACTGCGGAATTTCACCTTCATTGATCTTTTTCTTCTTGGTGAGGAAGTCCACGGTGTAGGATTTCTGAAGGAGTGCATCGCCCTTGTATTTTTCGTTGGTAAGGATGCTGTGGACTGCTCCGGCATTCCATTTCTCTTTACCGCCCGGTGATTTGATTCCGTCAGCAGTCAGTTTGGTGGCAATGCCGTAGGGAGACATTCCCTGCAGGAACATACTGTAAATACGGCGAATGGTGACTGCCTCTTCGGGATTGACCACTAAATTGCCATCGGGGCCACGGTCATAGCCCAAAAATCGGTTGAATGGAACTGTAACCTTGCCGTCTGCAAAACGCTTTCTCTGACCCCAAGTGCAGTTCTCGGAGATGCTCCGGCTTTCTTCCTGGGCAAGGCTGGATATAATGGTGATGAGCAATTCGCCCTTGGAGTCCAGTGTCCAGATGTTTTCCTTCTCGAAATAAATCTCTACGCCTTTTTTCTTCAGCTGTCGGACGGTGGTAAGGCTGTCGACCGTGTTACGGGCAAATCGGCTGACCGACTTGGTAACGATGAGGTCAATCTTGCCCACCAGGGCATCGGCCACCATACGCTTAAACCCCTCACGGTGCTTGGTATTGGTGCCGGTGATGCCCTCGTCAGTATAGACCCCAACAAACTCCCAATCGTCTCGGCCACGGATGTAATTGGTGTAGTAGTCCACCTGGGCGGTGTAGCTGGTCAGCTGCTCCTCGCTGTCCGTAGAAACACGGGCATAGGCAGCGGTGCGGCGCTTTTTCTTTTCGTTAATCGGCGCTGCTGTAAACCGGCTGATCGTTGCCGGAATGGTTGTCACTCTCGCCATGTCGTTCCCTCCATTTCTGTTTCATGACTTCCCGCATATGCTGTTTTCTCTCATCAGAATGCTTGGGCATTTTCTGCTTATTTTCCCATTCGGCTTCAATGGTGTGACCATCAAGAAAATGTATGGAAAGCTGAAACGGTGCGGTGATATGGATGCAGGCAACCTGCTCACGGAATGCCGTCTCATTAAATTCATTGAACCCTATAGCTTCTGCACACAATTTCATCAGCGTTTCTTCCTTTATGCTGGGACTGGAGCATTTTCCAGAGGATGCGCACCGCCATACTGCGTCATAGTTGCCATCTAACTTTTTGGAGAAACAGATAGCCACGGCTTCACGCAACGCACATCATTATCAGCAATAAGATAGAATGGACATTGCGAACAGAAATAGCGAATCAGTATAACTGCTGAAAACCGAATAGTATATTTAGAGGCGTAGCCTTCGAAGAAATCCGGAGGCTGCGCCCCTTTTTGCGTTCAGATAAAAAATATTTGAGAAATTTCTCGAAAACACCCTGCCAAAAGGCACCCCTTATTCAGAGTAAGTAGAAGGGCCTTTTGAAAATCTGAGAGAATTTTTCAAATTACTTTGCCAAAATCTCAAAAAAATTTCCCAATTGATTAGTAGGAGGGGTACTTAAAATCTTTCTTCAAAAAGCCATTTTATTTTTGCCTGAAAAATTCCCAATTAAGTAGTAGAGGGGGACGCAGAAAAAATCTCAAAAGTTTTTTCGTACAAATCGAAAAAAGTTTCCCAGTTGATTAGTGAGGGGGGTTAAAAAACGGGCCTTCTCGCTGCCTACCTATTGAGGGGACTCTCTCCCTGTGCACCTTGAAAATTGAATCGCCACCTCCAGCCGTGAAGATCGGCACGACGCTGAAAATTCCGAAAATCAGCGTCATCAACTATGTGATGGAGAAGGAGGTGAAGAAAGTTGGATGAGATCAAGCGCCTGACGCCCGCCCAAAGGGCACGCTGTAACCGGCTGATCCGGAGGCTGTGTGCCAACTATGATGGCGGCGCAGCGTCGAACATTAAGCGCCGAGAAAGCCTTGATTTCCGGGGCTTTTTTGAGGGCGAAGCGGATGTGGGCCAATTATCTGACTTCGGCATTCCCAAAATTCTTGGAGGACCACGGCCTGCGCCGGATGCGCTTTCACGATTTGCGTCACAGCTGTGCCAGCTTGCTGCTGGCCAACGGCGTTCCCCTCAAGCACATTCAGGAGTGGCTGGGGCACAGCGATTTTACCACCACGGCGAACATCTACGCCCACTTGGATTACAAGTCTAAAATCACCTCGGCATAGGCGATGGAGACAGGGCTTGCTCTACCGGAGGGTGGCGACTTCGGAAGTCGTTGGAGGGAGGGCTAAGCCGAAAATCCGGAGAGAAAAACAAAAGTCTGCTTTGACCACTTACTCTTAGAAAAAGGTATAAGAAAAAGCCTATAATCGGCTTGATTACAGGCTTTTTCGGTGGCGGAGACGGAGGGATTCGAACCCTCGTCCCTCAGGGGGCATCATGATTTCGAGTTTTATGGGTTAATGGCAGTTTAGTGATTTTTGAAGGCTGTTTGGGGAAGTTTTGTATTCGCCGAAATGCTTGATATTAAAGGCTTTTTTGGCGGTTATACCGATAAAATTCCGATAAATAAAGGAAAGTTCTAATAACGGCATTTTCGCTGTTTTCGGAAAGAACAGACTCTATTTTGGAAAGAACTGCGGAAAGAACAAAATAAACACATCAACAACGGCAATACACAGGAAAACCTACGCCGACAAAAATATTTACGAGGTGTATTGCTATGGATGAAACCGCAATCAACTGGGATTCGATTCCCGATATTATTACCAAAGACCAACTCTATCAAATTTGTCACATCAGCAAATCAACGGCTTTGTATTTGCTTCGCAGCGGCAAGATACCGTGTGAATACACGGGCAAGAAAACTCGCTGTTACAAAATCAAAAAGGCCGATGTTATTACATATCTTGAAAAGAGAAAAGTATTTCCCGAATCCTATTCCGCACCGGCAGGTTGGTACAAGGGGAATTATACCGTCAAAATGAGCGCCGAAGTACCCGAACAGACTCTTGAAAATATAAAGCTGTATTACACGGAACTGTTTGCGCAATATCCCGATGTGCAGACTGCGACCGAAATATCAAAAATAATCGGTTACGGTACAACGTCAATAAATGATTGGTGCAGGAAAGGACATCTTAAAGCGTTTAAGAGAAACAATATGAATCACATTCCGAAAGTCTATTTAATAGAATTCTGCTGCTCGAAATACTTTCGCACTATTACCCGCAAATCCGATTGGCATATCCGGGCGCTTCAAGGATTCCCCCGTTGGCAAGTGATGCGAGGATTGAAAACAAAAGAGTGAATATTCGCTATGTTCGCCGTAAAAAGTGGCACAGTTTCGGAAATATTCGTTGTAATTTTTGGCACGAGCATAATTTGCAAATTTACAAATCGCACATTCGAAAAAGAAAACCTCTTTTGATACAATTAAGTATCAAAGGAGGTTTTTACTATGACTGACACATTATTTGAACAACTCGGCGGTACTTATACACAAACCGGCGACTATCTTTTACCGGACTTATCATTACCGGCGGAAAAAGAACCGGGTAACATCGGCGTGTGGGCATTAAGGCACAAACGATATTTGAAACAACATCATAAGGTGCTGTACTATAATTTACTCACTTCCGGCAAACTATATTCCCACCTTGCCGACATCGAAGAACAGGCACAACAACTTTTTCTCCGGCTGGTAAGAGAACTCGCCGAAAAAGAAGGTGTGACCGAACAACTCAAAGCTGCCGACCAAATGGCATGGGTGAGGAGGATGAATAATACTCGTAGTAGAGCAACTGAGATTGTCGTAAAAGAAATAAATTGCATATAATTGAAAATCACAACCGTAGATTAGCAAAACGGTTGCGATTTATTGCTTAAAGACTATTTATCTGTGTGGGTATTTGAAAAATGATCTAATAATTTGTCAATTACCCTTGAAGTGAAACGAGAATACTCATTTTTAAATGTTACTAACCAATATTTATCTAGTTCTTTTTGTTCTGAATCATTCAAATCAGTAATTGTTACTTCGTCAGCAAACATATCTTTAACTATATCTATAATCATTTTTGAATATTCACACTTTATTTCAGAAGTACGATTGGATTTAGATAACAACTCCATTTTTGTGCGAACGGAATAGTTCTTGAAAATATCATTGTTAATGCTTTTGGGGACAAAAATAAAGTTGAAGATGTATGCACTATACTTTTTGACACTGTCAGGCAATTCATAGTTATCTTTACCATCTACATAAGTAGTACTTCCGGAACCATTTACTATAAAATGCTCAATACTGTAGACATCCTCATCACTTAAAAAATTATAAACATCGTCACTTGATGAAATCTCTACTGAATTATTATTTATTGTAAAATAGTTATAAATGGTAGCCAACGATTTACATTTATATTGTAAAGCTTCGTTTTCATAATTACTGTTCCATTTTGCAATAGCGATTTGTCGTGACTCAGATATATTTCCATCTTCGAAGAAATTTTTAATTGCTTTAACCACTTCCGGATAATATCCGGTACTTCTGGAGATTCTTTTGATGTTTTCTGCATCAGACTTTTTATCACCAAAAAGCATGAATAGAACATTATAAAAATATATAGCATACAAATTTTTGCAAGTTGCTTTCTTTGCTTTGCCATCACAAATAGAAAGATAATACTTCAAGATGAGTATTTTTGGCACAATCAAAGTTTTATCTAATATTGTTTTCTTTATGAAGTTGCAAATAATTTTCACTTCATTATTTTCAATGTTTTTAAGGAGATCCCTTATGCAACCTGGAGCACCACCATCTGCCGCAATTATTTCGGTTAAACAGTCAATGTATTCTTTGGAACCTACTAAAACTTCCTTCATGTAGGTATTATTTCTAATAACCTTAATGACATGATCACCAAGGTAGTATTTAGTGCCATTAACTTCACAGGGAGAGTCAAGAGTGAATTTTTCATTGATTGAAACATCTTTATATTCTGGTTTGCTCAACACATGACAGTAAATGTAATGCTCGAGTATTTTGGTTAATGAATAAACGCTTTTTTCAGGCTTGCAATTGCATCGTTCGTTAAACTTCATCCAAGATTCTTTGAGTTCAACCCAACAATCTCGGATTTCTTTAGAAGAATCTTGCGAAAATAAATACCCTTTAAAAATATCTTCGGTATCTAACTTAATACCTTTCAAGTTCACATCAATATAGTACTCTGTACTTATTTTCATATCTTCATCGTCTGACACTATAACATTTATTGTGCATTTTTTTAGATTTTCCAAAAACGATTCAGCTTTTGCAACGGTATCTAAAATTTTTTCCGCACTAATAGAGGAATACAATTCGCTTAGTATTTTAATTTGTCCAAGCTTGTCGCTTTTTTTTACATCTTCTCGAATTGATTCATCTACATTTCTTAAAGTATAATCAGCCTCTCGAAATACGGAAAATTTGTCAAAACAATTGACATTGATTGTGACAAGTTCGTCAATGTCAGTAATTTGTTCTGCATAGTGAGACTTTATGTATGTAATTAACATATTAAGCGAAACTAAACGTTGCTGACCATCTATTATTTCAAAATCTTTTTCTCCGAATGAAGATAGAATTATATTTCCTAAAAATTTTGAGCCACGAGAAATATCATTCATCAGCGAGAACAAAGTTTCTTTTTGCCAACGGATTTCTCTTTGATAGTCTGGGACAGATAAAATTCTGTCTTTTTTGAAATAAATAATTGGGTATTTTTTTCCGTTTACTTCAGTTTTAACTTCAGATTCAACGTTAAACAGAAATTGGCGCAATGTTGTTACAGTTCCCTTTATGTTTGACATCCTAATTCTCCTTTATATACCCTTTTTCTCGTTTATTAGTGCTAGAATAAAGTCTTTATTATACTTAAATTCGCTATATAGCATATTTGCACCTCTATCGAGATGTGCTTTTAGATACTTTTGAAAATATTCATCATCTTCAATGTGACGCTTTTCTGCCATAGAAATAAGACATTTATACAAACCGTCCCACTCCGCAGTAATTGTCTGTCGGTTTAATTCTAAGCCATAGGTATCTGTTTTAAAATCTGCATCTTCAAGAGGTTTTTCACTTTTGATAGATAACGAAATTGATAGTTTTGATAGAATAAAAGGTGCATAATTAGTGCTTGCCGCTATCTCCTCAAAGATACTCATTGTCTTTTTCGATGTTCTTATTTTAAATATCATACTACACCTCGAAATAAGAATTCTTCACTACAACCGTACGCTTGTTGTCCGAGTTTTCAAGCATATATGTAGCAGCAATTTTATCTTTAAGAATTTGAACATGAGAACTGTTGATTTCCTCATTTGTCGAAAGAATAAATACTTGCCCTTTTAATTCGCTGAAAAAGTGCTTTGATATATTGTGTCGGTGTTCTGTATCAATTCGAGCAAAAGGGGTGTCGATTACAAAAGGTAATTCATGATTGCACAAACTAACAAGAGAGTAGTATAGTGCCATAATAAAAATTTGTTTTTCTCCGTTAGATAAAGATGCCTTATCAATTTCTATTTGCAATGATAGAGATTTGATATCAACTGATTCAAAGTATTTGCACATATCATTGTAAGCATTTGAATTTGCCTTTTTATACAGTGTTTGCATAGCTTTAGCACCCCAAAATGCTAAAAGCTGTTCTTCGGTATTTGTTTTTAATGCTTTGCGAATTTTTTCTATTGATACTTTTTCTGTACGATAGATATGGGTGTTGAAATTATCGTCAATGTATATATCGTCGATAAAATGCGTTTTTCGCATCAAGGTACGAATTTCTTTGCGGAAGCAGTTTTCTACCTTATCAATTTGACGGCGATAAAGAATTTCTTGCAATTTATCGAGCATAACAATGGCTCTAGCGGAAATATCGTTAATAGATGCTTTCTTCAATTCTTCCTCAAGGCGAGTTTGAACTTTACCTAACTGTTGTTCTGCCAATGTCAAGGCTTCTTTCTGAGCAACAAGTTGTTGTTCTAATTCAACACGCTGAACGAGCAATGCGCTCTTTTCTTCAAAAAGCTGTGCTCTTCGTTTCATATATTCCTGAACACTTGTTATGCTACTACTTTCAATCTCTTTTCTAATCTTTGCAGTAAGGTTCAAAGAACGTTTAATTGCTTTTTTGCATTTTTCTACTTTATCCTGTTCAAATGATAAAATCGTATTGATTTGTGCCAGAATAAGGGAATTCTGTTCAAAAGAAAGGTTAAGGATAGGTTCTTTTTCCGTTCCAAAGTCAGCAAATGCAGCAGAGTCAATCTCTGCTAGTTTGTCTTTCACCAAGGCTTGGACTGCCGGAGAGTTAAGAACTTCGCAGAAATAGGTATACTTTAATGCCTGGTTTTCGTTCTCTATCTGTGCCTTCAGTGCGAGAATTTGTTTGCGAAGCATAATGAAGGGAATTACATCATTTGCCCATTTTTTGAGCAAGGCATTGTATGTTTCACGCTTTTTTTCTTCTTCCTTTAGAGTATAGAGTTTCTGATTCCATTCTTCTTCTGTGATACCGCCTTTTTGATGATATTCTTTCTCTTCCGCATCAAGGGTAGCCTCACAATCCGCAATTGCATCAACGCAAGCCTTCAACCTATCGGTCAAATCGTGATACAATGATTTGGCAGATGCAAGGGCATCTTTAGCTACAATATACTCATCAAGTGCAGGAGCCGAAGTAGGGATTCCTGCTCTTATTCTCTTGAAATTTTTGCGCATAATATCGAAAGTATCATAACCACAAAGCGTAAGAAAAGCATCTTTTATTCGGGTGTTGCTACCTTCATCCATAAAGAAATCGGCGATTTTTTCACCGTCAAAGAAGTACAAATTAAACAACTCGGGCGGAATTAACGAAACGACATATTTCTCAAAATCGGCAATTTCATCTGCTGATAAGTCCGCTCCATTTTTTAAAACAGAAAAAGATTCTATGAGCGACTCATTCAGTTCCCATTTACGGGTTAACAAAAAAGAGTCCATGCCCTGACCGTTATTTAGTTCAATGCACATCGTAACAAAGGTAGTAGTAGGTTTGGTTATCTTTGCGGTGTTGTTTATTAACTTAACAACAGCACGGTTGTAGAACGAATTCGGATTTTTATAACCCATACTTTTGTAGCCGTATAAGCAGAGTCGCATTGCTGTGAATAATGTAGTTTTGCCGGCACCGTTTTTTCCGCCAATCAACACAATGTTTCTGCCATCACAAGGTCTAGTCTCAAAATCTGTAGTTCCTTCGTATGAGCCGAAGTTATGCAAAATGATATTATTAATTTTCATTGTTTAACCCCTTCTCAATACTGTCAAAATGTAACCAGCCTTGGTTCAAAATTCTATCGAACGCTTTGGCAACCATAGAACTCTTGGTATAATTCTTGTTTGCCTCAATTTCGATAATAAGCTTTGAAATAAGTTCAAATTCAACTTGATTCTCTTCGCACAGTTTATGGATTTCGTCAATCACTTCTTCGGGAAATACAGATACTTTATACTGATCCCAAGGCAATCGTTTTTCGGTTGTTTCGTAGTAGATATCAACTAGCTTGCGACGAGTTAAGTCACCTTCGCTGTCCCACAATAAATCTATATATTTCAGTTCTTCAATCGTGATAAGGGATAATCCCGTGTCAACCTCCAGCTGTAACAGCCGACGAAGCATTTCCTGTCTGGTTTCCATTGTAAAAGGTCCTTCGCCGAGATTTCCGTCCGTCTTTCTATACATAGCACCGTTTCTTCTTTTGTATTCTCGCGCACCTGGAGTTGAGCGCATTTCAAGCATCCAGTTACGATAATCACGCAACGGAATAAGCCATTTTTCACCTTTATCAATAAAGGCTTTTAATGACTTATCTTCTTTAACCATAGTGCAAATCCAACAACCAAAACGAGAATTGCCTGTAACAGGTATTTTATCTTTATCGATTTCGCCAATTACACTTTGCTCTTCGCCGAGGTTTTCACCTTGATAGAGAGAAAAAAGATATTTATTATCAGAACCCCAAGGAGAAATGGCGTCTCCCTTGAGAAGAAATTTCCACACATCTTCGTTCGGAATTTCCGTTAACGGATTATAGACATAAGCATTTTCTATGTCATTATGAGGAACAAGAAGCTTTCCTTCGATTTCTCTAGAACGAATATTATTAGCTCTGTAGGTGCTTTCTGCTTTGCGGACGCCTAGCAGTAATATGACCTCACCATTATTCTTTATAGTTTCTAGCGTATAAGCGTTCATAGGATGTATCTTTAAACGCTCTGTACACCATCTGAATCCAGGAGGTTCCGGCGTAGGATATCCCAAACCTATAACTTTACACCAGAACGAGTCCTCGACTTTAGGGTAAATAATATCTGCTTTGACATTAAGCTTCGCACCGACATTGTTGATCATATCTGACATACGATGCATATAACCCCTGACAATTGGATTCTCAACCATAGTATCTGATGAAACGATATACACGGTTTTATTTCTTTTTTCTACAGGAAGGCGCTGTAGCATTTCCATAACAAGACAGCACAAAAGAGTAGAGTCTTTACCTCCACTAAAGCCAATCATCCACGGTCTCTTGTCGTGTTGATATACAACGGACATCTCTTGAATTATATCCTCATATACTTTAAATTCTCCTGTATAAGCCATACTACATCTTCTCCGAAATCTGTTTCTCTTTTTGTTTTTCCTCTTTTGTAAGGGGCAGACCAATCTCTCGTTTGATTACAGCGCAAGTGAGGGATATAGCTTCTTCGCTATTCAACACCTTACCGTTGTCTCGGATTGTCCTGCCTATCCACTTATTGTTGGAACGAAGCCAATCAATCTGTTGCAGTTTCGGCAAATAATCCTGCATTTTATAATTATCATTATCAAAAAAGAATCTCCCCAGCTTTCCAAACGCACTAATAGTAATAGCCAATGTCACTATATAATTTTCACGCAAGGCCTTTTTGGTGAGAGACTTATTGAGGACTTCCTGCCATTCAACAATATTGTCAGAAACAAGCTGCCAATAAGAAAGTAAAAACTCCGCATCAGAACTTGAGCATTTTTCGCTATGCATAATCTTTTGGTTTGCTTTATAAATCATGTTTAGCGTAAATAAACTTGAGGAATTCTTACCAAGGATATCTCTTTCCTTGTCTGTATACCTTTTGAAAAAAGGAATAGCATCTATAACATGCTTTGTAGCGACTGCTATTTCATCTCTTGAATCATAAAGTGTGGCGAGGGAATTAGAAGTTTTAACTGCGTGTTTGTTTAGGTCAGTAAACATCTGCTGACTACGAGCTAATCCTTCGTCGCTGAAGAAAACGATAGAAATCGTTTCCTTTTCCAAAGACGGATCTTCTTTCATAGCTGCTTCGATAGCTGCCTTGCGGTGTTGCCCATCGTTAATCAAAAAAATCGAACCCATATCAACTTCAAAAATACCTGCATCTGTATCCATGTAAGGAGTGAATTTGAACTCACCATCAATGGAGGCAGAAAGGGCAGAAAACACATAGGTATCCCTGTTATCGAGAATATAGTTCTTAATCTCCGGGATGCGAGCTTCATTGATTCTTCGTTGCGCTCTATATTCAGGCAGAACGATTTCTTCCTCTGCTGGAAAAAGTCGAGACAACAGTTTTAGCGGAACCATAGAAATATAGTATTCTCTACCAGCTTGAATACCTTTAACTGCCGGAAAATGATAAGAAAAGTTCATAACGCACCTCATAAATAACAATGTGGTATACTTAAGTACATACTTAAGTATACCACATTCGACGTTTGATGTCAATATTCTCATGATTTTTAGAGAATTTGCAAGTTAATAATCTTCTTCTAAAAGGATATCATCCGGCAATGCGTCAATCTCCAAGTTTCGTCCTTCAACAGTAGAAACCAAGAAATTCTTAATGCTCTCCATAGATTCAATAGGTGTTTCTCCTATTTGTTCCATCAGTTTTGTTACACCAAAGTTTGCAAACTGTGTTAAGAAATCGATTCTCTTAAATCCTATCTTCTCATCATTTTTATCACCGAAAGCAAAATCCAGTCTTTTTTCCTCGGAAAATTCTTCTGTTGTCGTGGATAAGATTGCAGCCTGAAACATAAAATCAAGTTTGCCTTGGTCATTATTGCGGATGACATTACGAGGTACAGATCTTACTTCCTCTCCGTCTTCGACAGGGAGTCTATCTTCTCTTTTGTCATACATAATGCCAATAGATAACGCCAGCATATAAATCATATAGTTTGTACGAGTTTTGAATATACAACCCAACTTTTCAATTGCCATATTCCAAGCAGTTCCTCGGAGACTAATGTCGGTAGTTATTTCCATAAGTGTCCCTCCTCAATTTTTGCAATATTTTTTTCTTCGTTACTTACAATCGTCCATACTCGGCCGATATTTTCAGCATGAAACACCTCATGCAAATCATCTTTAGAGAAAATGATAACTTGAGGTGCAAATTGAGGAATCATATCCACTACATTTTGACGTTGATCAGGATCAAGTTTAGAGAAAGGACCATCAAGTACAAGAGGATATTCTTTGGAAGAAAGATGATCTTCGCTTTGAAGCATTTTGAGAATACCTCCAATATATGCAAAAGATACAACCGCGAATTGACCTTCCGATTTTGACTCATCATCAAAACTATCGGTAACTCGAACAGAAAACTCTGGACTAACAGTAACGTGACGCTTACTTGTGAGCATTCCATCAATAAGGCTCTGGATGTTCGTCTGTAATCTCTGGCTGTAAGCAATAGACTCTTCTTCCAAGCGTTTTGCAAAATATGCAGCAACCTGCTCCATGATACGGATCTTGGTAAGAACCTTTTCACCTTCGGCGTTACCTCGAGTAAGCTCATCAAAGTCTTTCATTTGCTTATTTCTGTAAAGTTCGCACTTCTTAATTTCAGTTTCAAGGCCAACGATGGTAGCATCCAGTTCTACTATAGCAATTTCAGCCTTCTGCCTTGCAACAATAAGATCTTCAATGTCAGGACTCTTCTTTTCGGCTGCATCGAGTTCACGAATGCGTTTATCGCAATCAGCTGCTAACTCGTTGTAGTTAAGCACATCAAGAATATAGGCTTCGATTTTTGTTTTATCGTAGCCCTTGCCCCAGAAGTTTGCGGTCTTTGTAAAATCCTGATATAGGCTTGCAAAAGATTTAGGCGGAAGAATATCCAGATAGTGGCGAATGTAAGCCTTTTCTTCTTCGCCTAACGCTCGACCACATACACACTCTGTTGTCTTTTCGGCAAGAAGATGGGAAATGAGTTTTTTGGATACACCTTCAGGGAGCTTGTCCTGTTCAATTTTTAACTGAATCTTTTTCTTTGCATCAAGTACTGCCTTGGAAATGAGCAATTTTGGAAACATATCTAGGACATCGTCGCCAAATCGTGCTTGTGCATCTGTAGAACTTTTAATGAAAGCATCGCGTTGTGCTTTGAGTTTCTTACGCTGATGTTCGTAATCTGCCTTGGATTTATAACCACCAATTTGCTCGGATACACTCTGAATCAGAGCTTGGCACTCAGCTTTTTTCTTCTTGGCTTCTTCGAGAGCCTTTTCGTGTTTTTCAATCAACGCTTGTACATTTTCTATATTGGTTTTGACCGCAGCGATTTTACTTCCACTGGAAATAGTGCCCTTGCTCAAATAAAGCTTTCCAAGAACAGTAGTCTTCAGTTTTGTGTCACCGATATGATCCAGTGCGGACTCAATCACATCAAGGTCAAACATGGAGTACAGTGCCTTGCGAAGTTTTCCGGCAGAGTCCTTTCCCTTAACACGGAGGTCAGCAATCATACTTTCGCCATCGAAGAAGAAGTAGTCGGACAATCCGGAGGGAAGTAATTTCTCAATAGTTTCCTTCGGTTTATCGATTCTACGCCAATCGTGATCTTCATTCATATAATTGAGGACAACATCTTCAGCTATCTTTTCAGAATCGTTCAATCCTTTTTTATATGTATAGGTACGCTTTAATGAATATTTAACACCAGAATGCTCAAAGTCAATACAGCCCATAACTTGGAATGTATCGCCAAAAGAGCATTCACTTTCATACTGAAGATTATAGAGGCGGTCTGTAGTAGTCTTGTTAAAATGAACTTGTCCGTAGAACACCCACTGGAACAGCTGGTGCAGGGTGGTTTTACCATCACCGTTTTTTCCGTATATAATAGTTACCTTGCCATCAGTAGAACACTTGATTTCACCATGGTCTCTAAAGTTGCGGAAATTTTCAAATTCAATATTAGTTATTCTCATTTGTCGTTTCACGCTCCAATTCGTCCATAATCGATTTTATTATGTCGTTCTTTGCACGGTTGTCTGCATTCATTTTGTTTGCTTGCAGTTCACGCTCTTTCTTTTCGATAAAGGTAATCATTTTCTCGACAATTGCTTGTTCATTCATCAATCAATTCCTCCATTCCCTCATAGTCATAAACATCAACATCTTCTATGGTAAGTCCGTATGCACCTAGGTGGTCAGTTAATTCCACTTCCAGGTCGTTCCAGTTCAAAGCCAAGCGGGCATATTCGTGGAACCTCCTCAACTCAATCTTAGCCCAACCTTGCATATCATAACTTGGTAAAACAATGACATCGTATATGTTCGCGTATTTCTTATTGCCATAAGTACGAAGAATACGACCTCTTCTCTGCACAAACTCACGATAATCGTCGTTACTTGAAAGAATTAAAGCGCTCTTTATTGAAGGGATATTAATACCTTCGTCCAAGCAACGTATGGCAACGAGAGCAGATATCTCTTGCTTGTTGAATGCGTCGACCAGTTCCATTCGGTCAGCCATATTTTCGGTGGCAGTAAACTGGCTAGCTTTAAACCCGTGTGCAGTAAGAACTCTCTTTATAGCTTGAATGTGACGGAGCTCTTTGCCTGAGTCTGCATCAAACAGCTTGCCATCACCGCAATACACCACAAAGTGGTCTTTTTCAGCAATACGATTAATTATTTCGTCAATACGAGTTGTTTTTTCCTCGACCATAGAGATAACGCGCAAACGGTTTCTTAACGACTTGACAAGGAGGTCTGGGTTGATGCATTTATTATTTTTAAAGCAAGATAGGATTTTTTGAGTATGGTATTTGAATCTCCTTTCCTCATCTTCGGTAGCATAGACGTATATAGGATAATAGTTATAGGGAACTAAAAATCCTCTCTCTAATGCATTCTCAATAGGAAGATTGAAAACTTGTCCTCCAAACCACTCCATTAGCTCAAGACCTTTATGTGCGGATGAACCGCTAAACGGTGTCGCACTCAATCCGAGCATATATCGGAACATCTCTTTTAGTTTATCCGGACGGTCTGTAAATCTGTGTGCTTCATCGACAATGAGCAACTTATCTTCTTTGGATCTGCTTATTACACTGGTAAATCGCTCCATTTTGAAAGAAGCGATTGTCGAAATAATAATAATCTGATTATCCGGCTTATATTGTTTTCTTATAATCTCTTGCGCGATTTGTGTTTCCCATGTTGGGTTTTCCGAAGAAACCATTATAAGTTTTGCGTCAGGGAATGCCTTCTCAACGTCATCTGCCCATTGCTTGACTAGGTGCTTGTACGGAGCGCAAATTACAATCATAGCAGGATGTTTTTCAACAAGATGTTTTGCTGAAAAAATAGCTGTCCAGGTTTTACCTGTACCGGTTGCCATAACATAAAATCCGTGGTAGTCATTATTTACCCAAGCATTGATAGCTTCTTCTTGGTAGTCACGGAGTTTAATTAGAGTGGATTTAGCTTTTCCTCCAGTGGCTTTTCGAGTATTAATTACTTTAAGGATGTTTGCTTTTGCAGACTCCTTGTAGTTATATGTCTTCACAAACGGATTGGTGCCATCCCACAAAGTCTGAAACTCTTTGCACTCATCCTCAATACTCTTGACCTCTGTAGCCACCCAACTTTTAACTACACGGATTTTTTCGTAATTGTTTTGGTATCCACTTAAACTTTCGTTAGCAGAGCCATAAAAAACAACGATGTTTCCATCAAAATCCTCAAGTATTCCTAGTTTATCATGGTATATCCCGTTGGATTCCGTGACGGCAATTTTTATATCTAAAGCACCATTCGCTATCAATGCTACCAACAACTGCAACTTGGCATCATCAAGTGCATCAAGTTCTTTCATAAAATCTCTCGAAAAAGCACTTTCAATGATTTCTTCTCTTTTCTGATACCCCAAGTTAATAGCGTTGATATCTTCATCACTTAGTTGTGGGCTTGCTATCAATTCAATCTTTCCACCATTACGGGAAAGAGAAACTATGCCATCAATTATCGGTCCGAACACACCCGAAGAAAAGAAGCCCACGCTTCGACGATAACATTTAGTGTGTTTTAATGCCGGAACTAGAAAAGATTTTGCAATGTTCTCTTCGCCACAACTGATGTAGCTTAATTTGATATCTAAATCCTTTAGGCTCATAGGTTAATCCCCCAAAACATTGAAATCTATAATATCCTCAAGCAAAAAATCCAAAACATCAAGATTATCCACCCTGTCAGAGATGGAATCTGTGTTAAAATGTTTGCAGGAGGCTTTGCGTATGTTTTCTGCAGTATCTTAGCCAATCAAAGCAACAATAGAGATTACATCCTTGAATCTGATTGGGATAGTATGATAGTGATCTTAAACATCAAAAATTATCGAGAAAATCGTCTCCTATAATATCTTCCAAAAGTGAATCCATATCGCTTAAATCATCGGCGACAAAGGAAACGGAACTATCACCTTTATCCATATCCTTGAATACAGACAGGTCATAGTTATCAACTGGTGCAACCAACGGTACTGACAATCTAAACTGATTAGACGAAGTTACTGCTAAAAGCTTAGTGCCCCACTTGAAGATGACGCTGTAAACAAGCCAATCTGTCCATGGGATATTTATAGTCGGAAGTTCCGCCCATATAGAAAGGTTCTTCACTGGCGTGGTTTCGCTGATTGTATTTAAGATGATACTTTCAACTTTCAATGCGAGGGTTTCGTCTATGCCGGTTCTTTCAATTCTCATCATTGTATCATCGTTAACAAGCAGGAATTCGTCATTGCAACCGTTAACGTATTCTAACAATGAATAAATCTGGAAATGGTTATCTCTAGCGAACTCACTGATTTCGCTAACAGTAAACTCATCTCTGGAATAAACCAAATCGTGCAAACGCTCCGCCGGACGACCAATCTCAATTCCGTTCTTTGCAACATATGGACGTGAGAATTGAAATTTGTCTCTAAACAAAAACTCAACAATACTAAAAGCACTAAACGGATACATAGCCGCATTTCGCGTCAAAATTTCAGGCTTTTGGCGAGATATTATTTCATACAATTCTCGGTTGTGATGTGCTTCTCCATCTGAGGTCAACCTATCTAAAACATTGTATAGATAGGACTTTTCGTTATCCAAAATATTCAGCTTACTTGCATGAAGATATTCACCAAAATAGTTAAGTACATTAGGATCACTGACAGAAAAATTGATAACAATCTCTGTTATGCCAGGAAAAGCATCTTGAATTTGTGCTTTAGAAACCGGAAAGTTTGACTTTTTGATAAAATCAACAACCGCAGAATAAACAGAAGTAACGTCAACATCTTTAGAAATATAATCTCTTCTAAAGACAAACTTATCCGCAAACAGTTCGTGTAAAACGCCTTGCAAGAAGTACTTGTTATCAATACCGGCAGCCAACAATTCTTCTTCAAAAATGCTAAACAACGTATTTGTCAAGAATATTGTGCTTTCACTATTTTCGATATATTCATATATTTTATTTGCAAGTTGGCAAGGTAGATAATCCTTCTTTTTCAAACGATAAACACCTTTGCCGCAGAGAATACAAATGCTTGCAACTCTAGCGGTCAGTGCTCGATCATTTGCAGGAAGCCCCACATCACCATATTCATTTGCTATAATTTCTCGGAAACGAAGAAGTTCATCGGCGTCGTATGCTTTGAATCCTTGCGGATAATGAGTATCAAGAACTCGTTCATATATAGTAGCAAGGGACAATCTGCATCGATGAAAAACTTCACCGGTAAGACGATATGCATCTATGAATGCTTTTTCTAACATTTCAAGGGGTATATCCGCTTCTTCTGCAGCATCGCCGAGAATACTGTCAAGTTGACTTGCTTTTACGATTTCGGGTAATGTTTCTATGCAATTTTGAACACGACCAGTGATAGAATCATCGCCGAGAACAAAGACATCGAGTTGACGGTCGTATGTATAGTTAGCACTTTCATATGATTGCAAGAAGAACAATAAATCAGAAGTATACTCTCCACAATATTCCTTGATTTCAACAGGTGTTAAAACGATATCGCCATTTCGTTCTGCAGATATTTTTGAGATTATGCGTATTTGACTATAGAGACGAGAGAACATCTTTTTTGCTTTAGCTTCTATTTGTCTAACCCTTTCTCTTGTAACACCAAGGATTCCGCCAATCTGCTCTAATGTTTCTTTTCTTGCTCTTAACTGTACAACCTTGCGGACTCGCTCATTGGAATATAAATTGTTGAACAAATCATTGATTTCTTTTTCTAAATCAAATGCACACCACTTAAAAAATTTCTTTAATAAAATGTACGTTGAGAAATCATCGACCTTATCGGTTCCTGCCATCGAAAGCAAGGATGTTTCTTCAGACTCACGCAGTCCTTTCAAAACAGACCGCTCATTTTCATCCAAAGTAAAAGCATTGATGTAACCTAACGCCTTATTGTTCTTGCGTGTGTTTGGGAGAGCGTTTGCCATTCTCCAAATCTCAATATGTTTTTCGATGCTACTTTGATAATCTACAAACATTTCAATTATCGGAAACACATTTTCAGTTGAAGTAACACACTCAAAAGCAAGTTCTTCACCCAAGATATCATAGGCTTCTCTATACCTTTGTAGCATTTCGACTTCGGCTTCTGACAAATCCATATCTTCAAAAACCGAAAAGTTACCAACCGCTATTTCATTGCGATGATTAATAAACAACGAAGATGAACATAATGATGCTTTTTTATTTTGAACGATGGGTATAGAGTCATCATTATTTAGCGTTGCACAAAAAGCATCAACTTCAACTAGGCAGTTCTTGCCGAACCCTTTCATCTTCATTAAAGCTGATGGCGAGGTTTTTAACAATTCTGCAACTGTTGTTATGCCATTTCCCTTAAAACGATTAATTACACGAACGGAAAAAGGCAGCGTTGTTACAGAAACACCTTCGTATTCATCTGAAATAAGGTTATATCTTTCGCAAAATGCTACATCCAAATCTGTATCTCGCACTAGATAAACTCCTAACTAATAGTCCTATAAATGGATACAATAATGCATCCTCTGTATCTTGAAAATTATACCTTACAATCCGTCCCATAAAACGGACAATCACTCTCGAAAATAGTCTGAATTGATTTTATAAATATTGAAGGTTTTAACGCTTTCAACACCAATTCCGTACTTGACCATATAGTCAGTCAATGATTCGCCATCGATAAGTTTTACACTTTTTTGCTGTTGTTGAGTAGCAAAAGTTAATGCTTCTTTAGTGTATGAAGATGTTGTTATAAATACACCTTTTTGAATATGCCCCATGGCCCCAATAAAGGCTTGTAATTCTTTTCTGCCAACTTTGTTGGCGTTCGAATAACGCTTTGCTTGTATGTATATAAGATCAAGACCTAATTTGTCTTCACTGATTATTCCATCAATACCATTATCGTGAGAACCCCCGGTTACAATTCCGGATTTTTTATCGTATCCATATCCCATTTTCAGCAAAAGCTCAACCACTAACTGCTCAAAAAAATCGGGATGATTTGACATTATATTATCCAATAATTGCTGTTTGATTTGCTGCAGATGTTCATCTATAGCGTTTGCAATTTTCTCCTCAGGCAAAAACTCTGTATTGTCATCAATTACGTTTTGTGATTGTTTAATAGTCTTTCCCGACTTATTATTTTCACAAACAATAAATTTTAATTTTTTTCCTTCTTTTCCTGCTATTGCAAAATGCTTAACCGGATATGCAGTAGGAAAATCAAGTCCAATACAATGTCGTCTTATTTCGCCATTTACAACACCAACCGGATTTTTGGCACCAAACTGATATAGATTTTGATCAATTATTCTCTGATATATTTCTACTGAAGAAAGCCCTTTCGGTTCGGATTTTAAAACTTCTTTTATGGCTTCAATTATTGTCATAATGAACATCCTTTGCTATTATTTCTTAAAAACACACAGTTTTCGCACAAACGATTCCAAAAAGCTGTTCTTGAGAATAAGATATATACGGGGAAAAAGACTCATATCAATCCGAAATATCGATTTGATACTTTGGAATTTTAGAATTCTTCCGTCTTAAAAGTTGTATAATCCTCATAGTAGTAGCTGTGGTTGATGCTTTTTATATACACTGCGCAACTATGTTACACCAAAACTTCCCACTTGCCGTAGCGTTTGCCGTCAACTCTACGGATATATTGTTTCTCTTTCAGAGAGTCAATAATGCGCTTTATACTTCTGACTGACTTTCCTGTTTGTTCTGCAAGCTCGGTTTGCTTAACAGACGGGTTCTTTTTTATTAAATCTAATACTGCCAACTCTTCTAAAGTACATTCCAAAGTGTCAATTTGGCACTTTGGCGTTTCATTTTTGGCACTTTGGAAAGTGTTTTCATCCACAAAATCAACGTGCATATAACGATTTTTTAATTCGTGGTTTGTGCCGAGCAGAAGGTTTGAGAAAAACAATTCCAAAAACTTTGTGGTGGAATGAATACCTTTTTGCAAATCGTTATAGTTTGCTCGAACCAATGAATTACGGAAATACCAAGAGTTTTCACGGAACGCATCGTTATTGACACGGAACCCAAAGGTTTTCATGTACTTAATCATAAACACGGCGGTGGCTCTTGTGTTACCCTCGCCGAAGGGATGAATCTGCCAAATATTCGATGCAAACTTTGCAAGGTGCTTCACCGATGCTTCAACCGACAGTCCCTCATAGGAAAACTGTTTTTCGGTGGCAAAATCATAATCCAACGTATCTTTTATGCTATTAAAATCAGCATAGATAACTGTTTCGCCGTTCAGTATCCATTCTTTTTTGGAAATGTTATACTTGCGGATTTGTCCGGCGTAGTCAAATACACCCTCAAACAATCTGCGGTGAATGGTAATCCACTCGGCAGGAGAAAACTGAAACGCTTTTTCGCCCAAAAGCTTCGTTATTCTTGCAGATACAATATCTGCCTCTTTGGTGTTGTCCTCAACCTCGGTGCGGGTGGTTCTCTGCTCGTAATAGCTGTGAATACGATTCTGAGCCTCATCAATGGTGATTTTGCCCTCGATATGATCCTTTGCAGTATCCAGCAAATAATCAGAGATTTTCAACCCGTCAACCGCCTGCAAACCGATAGCAGTTTGCCACGCTTCACTTTTTTCGGCTCTGTCCGGTTCGCCCTGTTTTATATATTCTTCAAGTTCAAATTGCCAATTCTTGTCGGGCATATTTGTACCTCATTTCGTTATCATAATTCTTCCGTTTTGAAGGTTGTATATCCCTCGTAGTAGTAGCTGTGGTCGATGCCTTTCATATAGACTTCACGGCTGTTTATTTCGTCTGTAAGCGCACCTTTTAGCAACACTTTGATTTCCACATCTTTAATCGGACTGCGTTCCATAGCGAGCAGATAATCTTCCTTATCCACCTTGCTCCAGTCAACAACCTTGCCGATTTCGTTTTTCAAGATATGGTCGAGCCAAATGCGGGTGCTGCGACCGTTGCCCTCACGGAACGGGTGGGCGATGTTCATCTCAACATATTTTTCGATTATTTCATCAAAGTTTGACTGCGGCATTTTATCAATGTTCTCAAGTGCCGCCTGCAAGTACATTAAAGGCGCAAAGCGGAAATTGCCCTTTGCAATATTGACGGTTCTGAGTTCGCCTGCGAAGTCATAAATGTCCTCAAAGAGATATTTATGGATTGCCTGCAATGTAGAAAACTTGCCGGCAGGAAGATTGTCTAAAATACCCTTTTCAAAAAGTTCAACAGCCTTTTTCTTGCTGATGCGCTCTTCTTCACGGGCAAGGTCGGCAGAGCCTATCAGACCTAATTTATTTTCAAGTGCCATAGCGCACCTCCAAAATCAATTATAGTATTTTTGACATTAAAACGATTGCAACTACAATAATTAGAATACCTACTAAAAATGTCATACAACCGGCAACCTTTTGGGATGATTTCTTATGATTAGCAGTCGGCTGAGAATATGTGTATGTAGGCGATTCCGGTTTATGTGCTTGTGCCGATTTGTGAGCCGGGCGATGTTTGGTGGCTTTTGAATACAAAGCGAGAGGATCGGTTTGATTCATTATGCGTGAATAAAAAGCATCAAGCCACACAGTATCACTAGGTTCACACATATTTTGCTCGGTGCAATCAGGTTCATGTGCTATTTGGTTTCTAACCCAACGGTAGTGTTTCAGTTGTTTTAAGTCGTCATCCCAACCTCTTACAAGATAAAAACCACGGGGAGTATTTATCATTTCATCAATATAAGCGGATATACGCCTATCGTCATTTAATACTTCGCCGCATAATTTTTCAAGATGTTTATACGATTCAATAAAACCCATATTGCACAACTCCGAAACTTATTTATCCGCCGCAACTCCGGATTTCATCCAAGCATCTACTTCGCTGACCTTGAACTTCCAAAGGCGACCGATTTTTGCGGCGGGCATATTTCTTTTTTCTATCCAAGCGAGTACGGTGTCACGGCTGACTCCGAGGTATTCGCAAATTTCTTTCATTGAGTACCAGCGCTCGATGTTAGAATCCATTAAATTATCCTCACTTTCGGGTAGTTATATCGATACAATTTTAGTATAGCATATTTTAGTCTTAAAATCAAGGATTATTGCGGATTTATAAAGGAAAGACAAGAAAATATTATAAAAGCGGAACTGCTTTTGTTCCAGTTCCGCTTGGGAAAATTGGTTGTTTATTGGCAAAGAATGATCATTGTTTCTTCTTCCTATTTGGAAAGCTGCCCTCAAGCCATTCTTCAAACTCCGCAAGGGTGATTTTGCCGTCGGAGCATTCGTCGCGCTTTGTCATCGCTTGATATTTCCATTTCTTGAAATCGGGCTCTTTAATCTGCCTTACACGAACACGGGCGGCATAGCGCTTGTAATACTTTTGATATAACGGAATGGCAGCATTGTCCGCCATTTTCCTTTTATAGTTCTCTTGTGCGGCTAAGTCCTGGCAGTTGCGGGTTTCACCATCGGCAATGCGGTCGCAGTAATTGGTGTCGTAATTGCCCTTCATAATGAAATATTTACCGCAGCGTTTACATTTTCTGAAGCGGACATTGTGTTCAAGCATTTTTGTAAATTCCATTTCAAGAATTTCAGCGACCGAGCCGAACACATATTGGCGGCTGATAAAATGCGGCAAATTTATCAAAGCTACAACTTTTTCGGGAGTTGTTCCGAATTTTTCGGCAAGCTCCTTGTGGGCGTCATTCGGTATCGGGCTTTGAGAAAATCTTTCTTTCAGCCCTTCAATATCCATACCGTAAGGCATTTCTTTTCCGCTCATTGTATTTGAGAAAGCCACTTCTTCCGTCCTCTCCAAGAACGGTGACAAATCTTTTAGAGAACGGTAAATATAAAACCTTTCCGACGGCAATCTGTCCGCCAAAGCTTCGGGATAATAATCTTCGTCAAAGCAAAATTCAATCATCTCACGATATTCCTGTTGGAGTCTCAAAAGATAATTGCCGTACCATAATGTTTGCTTCTTTTTATCGCCTCCTTTTTTGAAAACAGGGGGACAGATAGCGGAATATAAAGAGGCGTAGAGTATGTCTTTGATACTGATTATGGTTTCGGAATATTCGTAGTATTCTTCCACTCGCTCCTGCAATTGACTGTAAATTTTCTCCGGTTCGTCTTTATGAATCGGAGATTTTTCTTTTTTCACGCCTTCTTGCTGTGCGAACTTGTAAAGCAGGTTTTCAATCTCAACCAATTTAAGTTGTTCCTGAATTGCCGATTTGAAATCCGCATATATGAAATCCAATATGCCCTCGCCGTACTGCAAGTTAATTCTTGCACCGCTCAGAACATTATTAAAAGGCAATTCCGGAAAACCTTTATCTTTATCCCAAAGATATTGCTGTTCTCTGTATTCGGCGCCTTCAAAATCTATTTGAAATCTGCTTGCAAACACATCTCGTTGCTTTTTATTGCACTCTATGTATTCAGGCAATTCTGTATCGTTAGCAAAGTTTTTTGCGGTGATTTCTTCTCCCGTATATTCCTCAATGAGATGATTCATAGAAAAATATTCATTTCCTTCATCGACCGTTATATGAATTCGCTTGTCATCTTTGCTGAAACCGGCGTAGTTATAGAAATATTTTAACCTGACATTTTCCCTGTCGGAACGGTTCAGGTTGTAAATCTCGTTTTTGGTGGGCTTGTATTCAGAGTAATCTTTCTTCATTTTCTCGCCTTCATTTTAGAAAATCGGTTTTTGAACAGTTTTAGACAATTAACATAACTTCAAACAACATTATACAAAAGTATTGCCTTCGTGTCAATACACAGCTATAATAAAATCGCAAATCAAAATTGCACTAAATTTGATTTTCTAAAATTGAATGACCGTCCGAATGGGATATGACTTTGCGATGACAGTCGGAGACGACTCAAGCGAAGCAACGCCGCTGAGATGGGGGCTGGGATACAAAAACGACATTCGGGCAAAACGGCGAAAAGACAACAGAAAGAAACCTCCATTCTATCTGTTGCCTCGTACATAGCTGTACATATCGTGCAGCTTATTTTCTCACAAAGGAGGTTAAGAAAATGAGAAAAACAGAATTGAAAGAGCTTTACAAAATGATGTTCCCGGATTACCCGGATATTGTCACGGTAGCTCAGCTTCAACAAATGCTCGGCGTAAGCCGACACTTGGCGTACGACCTGATTAACAACGGATATATCTCCGGCGTTAAAATCGGAAACGCTTTTAAGATTCCGAAGGTCAATGTCATCAATTATGTTATGGAAGAAGGTGTGAAGAATGCAAGTTGAAAAGCTGAAAACGATTGATGCGGACACGCTGCTGTCAACGCCGATGAGAAAAACCTTATTTGTGGTGGACGGCTTGATACCGCAAGGACTAAGTGTGCTTTCGGGTTCAAGTAAAATCGGCAAGAGCTGGCTTATGCTTTGGCTCGGTATTCAAGTAGCGAGAGGACAGCCTGTGTGGGAATTTGAAACCCACAAGAGCGATGTGCTTTATCTTTGCTTGGAAGATACCTACGCAAGAATACAAAGCCGCCTGTATCAAATTGCAGACGAAGCACCGCCCGAACTTCGAATTGCCACAACGAGTTTTCAAATCGGCAACGGTTTGGAACAGCAAATCGAACAGTATCTTTCCGACTTTCCGAAAACAAAGCTTGTCATTATCGACACCTTTCAAAAGGTGCGAGATTCTAAAAGCGCCGGCGGGAAAAGCGGAATGTATGCAGGCGACTACGACGATGTAACAGCGCTGAAAAATATTTCGGATAAGTACGGCATCGCTGTTATGGTTGTTCACCATGTCAGAAAGCTGAAGGATATCAGCGACCCATTCAACGAGGTTTCGGGCTCCACAGGTATCACAGGTGCGGCAGATACGAATTTTGTTTTGAAGCGCAGCCGTGCCAACGAAACAGGAACGCTGCTTGCCACAGGTCGAGATATTGCATATCAGGAGCTGACCTTGAAGTTTGACAACCGCAGTCACTTATGGGAGTTGGTCGAGCGAAAGGATATGGAGGAGATTCATCGTGAAGAAATTCCGAAGTTTGTTTTCCGGCTGGTTGATTTTATATCGGAACATAAAGAGTGGCAAGGTACGGCAACGGAACTTATAACGCAGGTGAACGAAACCGAGGTTACGCCAAATGTCGTGACCAAAATGCTTGCCCGATTTTCTTCGGAAGTTTTACAGCCGCAATGCATCGAGTACAAAACAAAACGCACAGGCACAAGCCGACTGATTTACTTAAAAAAGAATGACGGCAATGACGGTGATGACAATAAATCCGCTATATAGGAAAAAGTCGTCACAGCCGTCACTATCGTCACTTTTTGAGAAAGTGGATATATGTCTATACAGGTAATGCCAATCCGTAAGGATAGCGAGCATAGGTTTTGTGTTGCCTTTGAAACCCACAAAACCGGCGGCAAATTGCCGAAAGGGACTTGTCGCCCCTGTAACCCCGATTTTTAGGAGAAAGGAATGAAAAAATATGAGACAAAGAACAACCGCAATCAATATCCGAGTGACTGATGGAGAGAAAAGAAAAATGGAAACTGCCGCTAAAAAATGCGGACTTTCGCTCTCTGCTTACCTTAGAAAACTTGGTCTTGGCAAAGAAGTTCAGGCAACCTTGCCACAGGAATTTTACGAAGCTTACCGAGGTTTAACTGCGCTTCGTGACAACTTCAAGTCGCTGCCCGACGACAGAATCAGCGCCGGATTTGATTATGTCGTAAGCAAATTATTGAAGGCTTACCACACAATCGGTGAGCCGGAAAGCGCAAGTGATTCGCCGTGGCAGTAACAAAAATATGGGCTGTAACAGACAGCATCAACCGTGTTTTGAGCTATGCGGCAAACCCGGACAAGACGATTTACAACGATATTTGCAAGGCACTTCACTACGCAAGCGACGAGAGAAAAACCGTAATCGGTGAAGAAAAAGTCATGTATGTTACAGGCGTAAACTGCACCGCAGAAATGGCTTTTGCCGAGATGAATGCGATACAAGAACGCTTTGACAAGACGGTCGGTAATGTGGCTTATCACGCATATCAGAGTTTTAAGACAGGCGAAGTTACACCGCAGCTTGCCCACAAACTCGGCGTTGAACTTGCCAAAAGAATGTGGGGCGATCAGTACCAAGTGCTGGTCGCTACGCACTTTAACACCGGCACATATCACAATCATTTGGTCATCAATTCGGTGAATATGTGGAACGGTAAGAAGTTTAACTGCAACGAGGGGGCATACTGGAAACTGCGTAGTATTTCCGATGAGCTTTGCAAAGAAAACGGTTTGACGGTAATTAAAAATCCTAAAGGAAAGACACCCCGCAAGCTGTACTTGGCAGAAAAGAACGGCGAGCCTACCCGATACAATTTAATGCGTGAGGCGATAGATAAAGCACTTACGATGAGTACAAATCCCAAAGCTTTCACCTATGTTTTGAAACAGCTCGGATATGTAATCGACCTAAACCCATATCATAAATACGCCACCATTCGCTCTGTCAACAGCAAAAAAGCAACTCGTTTGTACCGCATAGGAGAAGCCTATGACCGTGACGCAATCTATGACCGAATGAGAGATACTCTGCAAAACAACTCTCGGGAAGCTTACCGCTTATACTATGAGTTTACCGAAAAAAAGAGCTTCGGTGTAACAATTCAAAATGCTCATTTTGTTAAAGGTAACTTAAAAACCGCCAAAAAGATTACGGGACTTAAAGCATTGTATTTCAGATATTTGTATCTGCTGGGCGTGCTGCCGAAGAATAAAAAGCACAAGCCGCTATCGCCCGAAATGCGCGAAGCCTGCCGTTGGCTTGACCGCCACACTGCACAGGTGCAGCTCATTTGCGACAATAATCTAACCGATATTTCTTCTGTGGAATCGTTTATAAAAAGAGCAGATTCGGAAATTAAACTCGTATCGGATTACCGCAAAATGCTCTACCGAGACATTGATTCTTGCCACAATCCCGACGAAAAAGCAAAGCTTATTGCCAAGCAAGATGACTGCACAAAGGCTCTTGCTCAGCTCCGAAAGGACAAGAAAACAGCGGCAAGAATTATAGAGGATAACCCAAAAATCAGAGAAAACATTCTCATTGAGGAGAATATGCGAAGCCGATATTTCGGACTTAATAAATCAAGAAAGAGAGGATACGAACGATGACAATACGAAAATCAGATTTTACTTTACCGACTCTGGATGACCTGTTTACAACACAGGCGGAGCGTGACGACGCAAAGCTTGAGCGTGTAAAGAATATACCGCTTGACGAGCTTCACCCTTTTAAGAATCACCCATTTAAGATATTGAACAACGAAGAAATGGAGCGAATGATTGAAAGTATACGCGAGGTCGGCACGATAACTCCGGCACTTGCAAGACCGCTGCCTGACGGCGGATATGAGCTTATCTCCGGGCACAGAAGGCTTGCGGCGTGTCAGGTGCTGGGGATTGAAACAATGCCTGTAATCGTCCGCGAAATGTCAGACGATGAGGCTGTGATTGCAATGGTGGACGCAAATTTGCAAAGAGAAACAATACTGCCAAGCGAAAAGGCCTTTGCCTATAAGATGAAGCTGGAGGCCATAAAACATCAGGGCGTTACTTCTCGCCAACTTGGCGAGAAGTTGTTGAGCGTAACACAAGTGAGCAAAGACAGCGACGATAGTGAGCGACAAATCCAACGCTATATCCGCTTAACTTACTTAATTCCCGAACTGCTTTCAATGGTAGATGATAATAAAATCGCTTTCAACCCTGCGGTAGAAATCTCCTACCTTGACCGTGACGAACAACTAACTTTGTTTGACGCAATCAATATGAATGACTGCACACCGTCGCACGCACAGAGTATCAGGCTGAAGAAAATGTCACAGGACGGCTTGCTTACCGCAGATGCAGTCTACGCTGTTTTGTCGGAAGAAAAACCAAATCAAAAGGAACAAATCAAACTGCCGCGTGATGAACTTCGCAAATACTTTCCGCTAAATTACAGTAATGAGCAAATCAAACGGGACATTGTAAAAGGCTTGGAGCTTCTGAAACGCCAACGAGAACGCAACAGAGACGCCCGTTAATTCGAACTAAAGTGTACAAGTGAGTACCTCTTGCAGAATGGAAAGAACTGTACCGGCAAGCTATAATAGGCTTGTCGGTGTAGGTCTTTCCTGTGATGTACAATGAAAGGAGTTAAAACAATGGTATCAGGACACCTACAAGTTAAAAAGGGTTTTTATTATGTAGTACTGAGCTACTATAACAACAACGGAAAACGCCGTGTGAAATACTTTTCCACGGGACTGCCCGAAAAGGGAAACAAACGAAAAGCCGAAGCCGAGCTTGTGCGAATCAGAAATGAATTCGTGCCGCCGCAGGAAGTCGGCGAGCTTGCTTCCGATATGCCGTTTGCAGACTACCTGCTTGAATGGCTGGAAATCGTCAAGGTGCGTGTTAAAGCAACCACATTCAGCTCTTACGAACAAATGGTGAAATCGGTGATTGAACCGTATTTCCGCAAGAAAGCGGTAACGCTTCAGGGATTAGAGGCAAGACACATTCAGCAATTCTATTCCGAAAAGCTGAAAACAGTCAAGCCAAACTCGGTCATTCACTATCACGCTGTTATTCATCAGGCGCTGAAATACGCAATGAAAACCGACCTTGTTACGCAGAATGTGGCAATGAAAGTGGATCGCCCGAAAAAGAATGATTATCAGCCTGTATTCCTTGATGCAGAAGAACTGCAACACTTATTTGAAGTTGTCAAAGGGACAAAGCTGGAACTTCCTGTTTTAGTCGCCGCTTTCTACGGCTTGCGTCGTGGCGAGGTCTGCGGACTGAAATGGGACGCCATTGATTTTGAGCGTGGCACAATCACCATAAGGCACACGGTCACATCGCTGCAAGTGGACGGAAAAACAAAAATGTACGCACAGGACTCTGCAAAAACAAAATCCAGTATGCGTACACTTCCGCTGGTCGGCAGCTTTGCGGAGTACTTCAAAGAAGTAAAAACGGCACAAGAAGTCAACAAGAAGGTCTGCGGCAACTGCTACAACTACGAATATGACGGTTATGTCTTTGTGGATGAACTGGGAAATCTGATGCGACCGGATTATCTGACGAGCTATTTCCCACAGTATATACAAAAGCACGGCTGTAAAAGAATGCGTTTTCACGATTTAAGGCACAGTTGTGCAAGCCTGCTTCTTGCAAACGGCGTACCGCTGAAACAAATTCAGGAATGGCTGGGACACAGCGATTTTTCCACCACCGCTAACATCTACGCCCACCTTGACTACACTTCAAAACTGTCCTCGGCAAAGGCAATGGTCAGCGGAATGGCGCTTCCCGAATCGGTGAATTTCGGCAGCAAATGGGCCGAAATTTCAGCTGATGACGGAAAGAACTGATTTTTACGGTTCGAATACGCCAAAATGCCCAAAATCGCCTTGTTCTTTCCAAAAAACAGGCTGTTCTTTCCATAGTTTTGAGCCGATTTTGAGCAAACGAGCAAAAAAGAAAAGCCCGAAAAACCTTGATTTTTCGGACTTTTTTGGCGGAGAGTTAGGGATTCGAACCCTAGGTTCCTTTTGGGAACACAGCATTTCGAGTGCTGCACCTTCGACCACTCGGACAACTCTCCGTGTATGTGATTCCGCATTTCTTCCAAAAACTTTTGGAAAGAACTGACGGAAAGAACAACAAAATATTCAATTTTCGAACCGAAGAAAACCCTTAATTTTACGGGCTTTTTAAGCGGAGCAAACAGCCAACTCTTCAAAAAATTTCGAGTCATGTCCGTTATGACCACTTCGATACGTCTCCGAATATTGGTGATTAACCTTATTTATTGTACTTGTTTTTTGTGTGATTGTCAAGCAAAATTACACAAATTTGTAAATTTTAAATTTAATCCGTAAAAGCATAAGTAAGTAACTGCGATTATTATATGAATACTTATGCTTGATTTTGCGGACATTTTTTTGAAAATCATGTACGAAAAGATTATTGAAACAACCATACTCAAATTATAAATCGGCACAACTGCACCTGCGGAATTGTCTTGCAAGACTTTGTAACAGCAGAGTCTTGAACAGCCCTGTTGCGGCACATGAAAGTCATATATAGGCAAATTTATTTTTTGGCATTTATTTACGGCAGACGGTTTTCCTTTTGCAAAAATAATCAACCTAGCAATTATGAGCAACGCTTATGCGGATTGATGTTCCGAAATTTGATTAAGTTTCTTCTATGCTTTTAGGGTGTATTTTCCGCTTTTGATTATAACAAAATCCTTTGCCATAAGTTTGTGAAGAAGTTGCTTCGATTTTTTATGACTTATTCCGAGAAGTTCGGAAATTTCTTTTGAAGTTACCGTGATGTTGTCAGTAATGTATGAAATTGCGGCATCCTGCCTGTCTGTTTCAATATCGGGACGATTTTGTAAAATTTGAGTTTTAGTTGATTTGCTTTCAGGAACAAACGAAAGCTTTAGGGTGATGCTTTCGGGGTTGAAACTTTCTTCAATGACCGGCAGAACAAGTTCGTGACTTTTCCAAACGGAGAAAATATTAGAAATACCGAAGCCGTCGTTACTGCCGATTCCTATCAAATTAAACATACGCATAATTGCCGTGTTTCTGGGGTCGGATATACCACCCGCTCTTGCGGCGTCGAGTTCAACTCTAAATCCGCCTGGATTGGATATTGTAATGCTTTCATCATCTTTCATAATAACAACACCGTTTGAACCATAATAGTCGGCATTTATAAGGCAGTTTGCAAGAGCTTCCTGTAAGGCAGTTGTAATCGGTGTAATGTCTGATTTTATGTTTGCTGTCAGTTTTATATCGTATGAAATTTTTTCAAAGACCTTTATAAAGAAATCATAAAGGTTTTCACAGTCAGAATTTAAATTTGATGAAATAATTGTGCGTTTATCATCTTGTGTTGTTTCCTTATATTCAAGACAATAGGACGGGTATTCTTTTTTGATGAATTCTGACTTACCGAACATAAGAAGTCCTGCGGCTGTAGGGTGAAACAAAAAGTCTTCCCCTACTCCGATTGCTCCTATTGCCTGCAAGAAATCTTTATCCGACAAATTTTGAAGCCGATTGTTTGGCTTAACATTTGACATTTTTATTCGGTAGCTATGGAGTGAATCGGTATTAAATACGGAAGCAGTCATGCTTTCGATGATATTCATATCCTGTGTTTTAATCTCGGAATCACGCACCATAGCGTTAATTTGATCGAGTGTACAGCGGTAGTCACCCTCGCCGTTTCTTCTGTATGAATTATGAATGCTGCCGTCAAGATACACGGGACGGTCAAATCTTTTGGCTTTTGGCACTGTAATAACGATAATATGCTTTTCTTCAATTTTTTGCACATAAACATCATCATATGAAAGAATGTTTGTGCTTACTTTTTGAATATCGTTTGCTATCTCCCAAAATTCCTCAATAAGTTCATCCGGATCGGGAAGATTTACGGGATGAAGTGATTTGTCCCTGTATTCTTCTACACCTAAAAGTATAATTCCTCCGAGTGTATTTGCAAAGGATGAATATGTTTCCCACAAGCTTTTAGGTAATCCGCCTGTTGCCTTTTTGGCCTCTATTCGATTGTTTTCTCTGTATTTTTCAATGTTGTTGAGGTCAATCACATTCATCTCCCCTATTACTGTTGCGGTTATTCTTTTTATATCAACGGTTTTGTCTGCTAATAAAAGCACCGCAGAAAAAATCTACGGTGCAATTTAAAGATTCGGTTAAAAAATCAGTTTTCTCTTCCGAGAAGGTAGTCAACAGACACTTCAAGAATATCGGCAAGTGCAACAAGCTCAACATCTGTTACGAAACGAATCTGACCTTCAAGCTTTGAAAGTCCTGATGCGTTCATATCGACGCCGTTAACCTGTAATTGGGCAAGAAGTTCCTTTTGCTTCATACCTTTCTGCTTTCTTACAGCCTCAACCCTGCTTCCTACGAGGTTTCTGTCTCCAAGTTCCTGTTTTCTTAATCTCATTTTTACTCTCTCCCAAATCGTTTTAATTCTTTTTTAAAATTCTTTAAAAACATTGTGATGTTATTATAATACTAAAAAGGAAAAAAAACAAGGGTTTTTTGTAAATAAATTTAAAAATTTGAAATTTTTTCGTAAATTTGGTTACAAATTGAAATATAGTAGTTATAATGCACTTATAAATAGGTATGCTTTTAATAATATTATGCAATTAGCACAACATATAATTCCGACTAAGAAAGAATAATTTTCCTTAATTTCCTGAATAGAATTAATATTTATGAAATGGTTCTATATCAGAAATAACAATTACAAAATATTACAAACAAGAAATCTAAGTTTCAAAAAGAAAAACGCTCTTAATAAAAAGAGCGTTTTAATCTTATTTTTAATTTGTTTATGCTTTAAAAGTACCGTTTTCAATGTCTGTAATCATTGATACACGGTTTTCGTGTCTGCCACCTTCATAAGGTGTGTTAAGGAAGATGTCAGCAAATTTAACAGCATCTTCTTCGCTTGTAACTCTGCCGCCCATACAAAGAATATTTGCGTTATTGTGTCTGCGAGTCATTTCAGCACAAAATTCGTTTGAAACAACTGCGGCTCTGATTCCCTTTACCTTGTTTGCGGCAATTGATATACCGATGCCTGTACCGCAACAGAGAATGCCTGTTGAGCACTCACCCGAGGTGATTGCAGTTGCTACCTTGTAGGCATAAACGGGATAATCAACGCTTTCTTCGCTGAAAGTGCCGTACTCTTTGTATTCAAGTCCTTTTTCATCCAGATATTTTTTGATTGCGCAGATAAGGTTATATCCGCCGTGGTCGCATCCGAGTGCTATCATTTTGTTCTACCTCCAAGTTTTTTATTAAGCTCACGCTGTGCCTGAGGCAAGCGGAGATATACCGGCATAAGCTCTTGTGCCGAAACAGTTTGTCCGTTATTAATCATTTCAAATGCAACAAGTGCAGTTGAAGACGCTCTCTGATATTTAAGATTTACGGGAGCAGACTCTGCATTTTTAATTTCATTACCGATGTATTTACAGGTAATATCGGTACCGTCACCTGCTATGATGATTCTTCCGTCAACAGACAGCAGTTCGTTTTTTAAGTCATCAAGTGATAATGCTCTGTCATCACAAAGTCGGGTAACCACTCCGTTTTTAATTTCAAACAGTGCATTGTATACCTGTGAACAGCGTGCGTCCATTACGGCACATACAATACAGTCGGTTGAAAGGAAATTATAAGCCATACTCTCAAGTGTTGAAACCGAAACACACGGTATATTATTTGCAAAAGCAAGACCTTTTACTGCCGCAACGCCGATTCTTACTCCTGTGAATGAACCCGGACCTGCGTTGACTGCAATTGCATCGATATCGGATATTTCCGTTTTTGTATTGTTCAAAAGCTGTTCAACCATAGGGATGAGCGTCTGACTGTGGGTAAGACTTGTGTTTATGAAAGTTTCACCAATTAGCTTGCCCTCTTCTGAAAGTGCAACAGATGCGGCTGTTGCAGATGTGTCAACAGACAGAATTTTCAAATTTCAACACCTTCAATTTCAAAGATTCTTTCGTCATCGCTTTCCCCTTTTTCAATCGTTATTCTGATTGCATTTTCGGGAAGTGCGCCTTCTATATTTTCACTCCACTCAATTACGAGAATACCGTTGTCAATGTAGTCAAAAAATCCCGTTGAGTACAAATCATCCCATGAATTAACTCTGTACATATCAAAATGATAGATATTGTACTTTCCGCTGTATTCGTTTACAAGGGCGAAAGTAGGGCTCGACACACCGTCATCAACACCGAGGGCTCTTGCCAGTCCTCTTGTAAAGGCGGTTTTGCCCGTACCGAGTCCGCCGAAAAGGGCTATTACCTCTGAGCCGTGGAGCTTTTTTGCAATTTTTTCGCCGATTTGCTCAGTTTCATCGGCGCTGTGAGAAATCAATTTAACCATATCAGAAAAGTCCGCTGATTTTGCCGTTTTCATCAATATTAATTTTTTCTGCGGCAGGAACTTTCGGGAGTCCCGGCATTGTCATAATATTGCCTGTATAAATTACTGCAAAACCTGCACCGTTTGAAATTGTTACATCTCTTACTGTGATTTCAAAATCCTTTGGAGCACCGAGCTTTGTAGGATCATCTGAAAGCGAATACTGTGTTTTTGCTACACATATGGGAAGTTTGTCTCCGCCGAGTGCCGCAACTTCCTTGATCGCTTTTTCTGCGGCTGTAGTGTAGTTTACCTTTGACGCACCGTAGATTTCCTTTGCAATCTTTTCAACTTTTTCCTTGAGTGTGAGGTCGAGTGAATAGAGCGGTTTAAATGCAGACGGCTTTTCACAAGCCTCCACTACCTTATTTGCAAGCTCTACGCCGCCTTCTCCGCCTTTTCCGAATACATTTGAAAGGGCAAAGTCTGCACCCTTTGAAATACAATATTCTTCAATGTATTTGAGTTCTTCATCTGTATCTGTACCGAACTGATTAATCGCTACAACTACGGGAACATTGAACTTTCTCATATTGTCAATGTGAACACCGAGATTTACAATGCCTTTTTTGAGAGCCTCAATGTTCTCATTTGAAACCTCTGACTTTGGAACGCCGCCGTTGTATTTTAATGCACGGCATGTTGCCACGATTACAATTGCCGACGGAGCAATGCCGGCATATCTGCACTTGATGTCAAGAAACTTCTCAGCACCGAGATCCGAGCCGAAACCAGCTTCTGTAATGCAGTAATCAGCAAGCTTTAATGCAAGCTTTGTTGCTCTTATGCTGTTACAGCCGTGAGCAATATTTGCAAAAGGTCCGCCGTGCATAATTGCAGGAGTACCCTCAAGCGTCTGAACAAGGTTAGGTTTGATTGCATCCTTGAGAAGTGCAGTCATTGCTCCCTCTGCTTTCAAATCTTTGGCATAAACGGGTTCACCGCTGTATGTGTATGCAACAAGAATGTTGCCGAGTCTTTCTTTGAGGTCGGAGATATCATTTGCAAGACAGAGAATTGCCATAACTTCCGATGCAACTGTAATGATGAAGTGATCTTCCCTCGGAACACCGTTCACCTTACCGCCAAGACCGATTGTGATATTTCTTAATGCACGGTCATTCATATCAAGACAACGCTTGAAGAGAATTCTTCTCGGATCAATGCCGAGTGTGTTGCCCTGCTGAATGTGGTTGTCAAGCATTGCGCAACAAAGGTTGTTGGCTGCTGTAATTGCGTGCATATCACCGGTGAAATGAAGGTTAATGTCCTCCATCGGAAGAACCTGTGCATAACCGCCGCCTGCGGCACCGCCCTTAATTCCGAATACAGGACCGAGCGACGGTTCACGGAGTGCGATGATTGCCTTTTTACCGATTTTAGCCATTGCCTGACCAAGACCTGCAGAAGTGGTGGTTTTGCCCTCGCCTGCCGGTGTTGGGTTGATTGCTGTTACGAGGATGAGCTTTCCGTCAGGATTGTCCTTTACACGGTCTGCAAGTTCATCAGAAAGCTTTGCTTTGTACTTTCCGTAAAACTCAAGCTCATCAGCAGAAATCCCAAGCTGATTTGCAATTTCTGCAATAGGCTTTAATTCTGCACTCTGAGCAATTTCGATATCAGATAACATAATATACCTCCGAATCAAATTCATGTTTTTATTATTATAACAAAATGCGAAACTTGTATTATTCTGTATTGAAATTATACTTGATATTGAGAGCGTAATTTAATATAATTATAGGGTAAAATTAATTTCAAAGGTTGTTTTGGGTGAAAAAAGTTATTACAAATATTTATGAATATTTCAGACAGTGTGACGCAGTGTTGTGGCTGTTGGCCTTGACCGCTGTTGCGTACAGTTTTCTTTTGATTGCGAGTATGCAACGGTCGGGCGAATACAGTTATCTAAGAACTCAGATTATCGCTGTGTCTGTCGGTCTTGCGGCATCGGTGTTTATTTCAATTGCCGATTACAGATTTCTTATACGAAAATGGTACATTGCCGCAATAGTTGGAATTGTTCTTGCCGGACTTGTGTTTGTGTTCGGAGTTCAGGTTAGCGGAACAGATGATACGGCATGGATTAATCTTCCGGGCGGATTTTCAATTCAGCCGTCTGAGTTTATAAAAATCTGTTTTATCATAACTTTTTCAAAGCATTTGTCGTGGCTGAGAGAAAAGAAAATGATTGAAAAGTTTTCGGGAGTACTTTTCCTTGCACTTCATGCAATGATACCAATGGCAATTATTCATATTCAGGGTGATGACGGTACTGTTCTTATATTTGCGCTTATGTTTTTGGTTATGACATTTGCGGCAGGTGTTCAACTGAGATATTTTGTCATTTTCGGAGGATTGCTTGTGTGTGCAATTCCGATTATATGGAATGTGTTTATGAATGAAGAGCATCGCAACAGGGTTCTTGCTTTGTTTGACCTTGACGGGAATGCACTGACAAATTACGGTTGGCAACAGTATCAGGGTAAGGTTTCAATTGCAAGCGGTGAAGCTTTCGGAAGCGGACTTTTTAACGGACAGCGTGTTGAACATTCAATCGTCCCCGAACAGGAAAACGATTTTATCTTTACCGTTGCAGGAGAGGAACTCGGATTTGTTGGATGTATGGCGCTTTTGCTGATTTTGTTTTTTATTATATTAAAAGTGATTTTGAATGCAAAAAATTCAAGTGAATTTGAAGGCAAGTATATCTGCTACGGCGTGTTTTCAATGATAGCGTCGCAAACAATTGTTAATATAGGAATGGTGCTTGGATTTCTCCCCGTAGTCGGAATAACCCTTCCCTTGTTCAGTTCGGGAGGTACTTCGGCTTTGAGTACGCTCATTAGTCTTGGTCTTGTACAGAGTGTGAGATATCACAATACTGACGATATGAACAAAGCTTTTGTAAGGCGAGGCAGTTCGAATCGAATCAGAATGTAATTTAATACAAATAAACTAAACCGCAGACATCAAAATGCCTGCGGTTTTTATGGGTTATTTTTCGCTGATTGTGATATTTGCCTTGTAGCTTCCGCTTACCCAACAGGTGTCAGTACCGCTGAGTTTGAAAGTAACAGGCATCTGAACCGAGCCTACTGTTCCGCTCTGATCCGAGGTGTCAATTACACCTTCAATATCTGAGCTTTTAAGGCTTTTAAGTTCCTTTTCACTGCCGATAACGGTAACATTCATACTTGTTTGTGTTACATCGGCTTTGTATTTTGAAGAAAGACCGCTTACTTTAAATGAATCTACGGTAAAGGTTTTCTTGGACAGACCGCTGAGGTCAAGTACAAGCTTTGCTGAGGTTGAGTTACTGATATTTTTGCAGTCACTCGGGATGTTTATTCCCTGCGTATCGTACTCATAACGCTTGTTTGAAAGTGTTGCAAAATCGATTGACTCAAGCTTTACGCTGTCAGTATTGTCAAGCACTTCTTTTGGACCTGCAAGCAGAATCTTTGAAGGCTCAACCGTAAGCATATCATCGTTTAAATCAAGACCTTTGGGTTTGTTAATAAACTCAGGAATTACATTTACCGTCTTTTCGGGGAGAACGGAAATTGTAGCCTCAACATCCGTAAACTCCATTGTAAGAAGCTCGGTGGAGATTTTATTTCCTGTTTTATCATAAAGCACAATATTTGCGGTCGTTGAGGTCGGCTCATTTAGTATACTGTCAAGTTCGGCTGATGCCGAAACCTTTGCGATTTTGGCAATCTCTGTTTGAGGTCCTGAGATTGTGATATTCTTTGATGCAAGGGAAGTTGACGCATAGTATCCGTCGGCAACCTTGTAAACAACATTTTCCTGAATCGGGAAACTTGTTTCACGCTGATAATCAACAATTACATTGACATTTGAAGGCGTAACGGTTGAGATAATCTGAAAGTTGGCACTCGGGTTGGCTTTTACGGCTGAAAGCGAAAGCTGATAAGTTCCTGCCGAGTCAATTCCGTTTGTAGCACCCGTGACAGTAATATCCTTCGTTCCGATAGAACCGAGAACGGCTCTGCTGCCTGTTACGGTTACCGTGGCAGTCTGCTCCGCATCGCGGAATACCTGCAACCCGTTGTTATCAAGCTGGTCAGGCAATTCAATCTGAATGGGAATATTGCTTATTGTTACGGTTGTATCATTTGTTGTACCCATACTCATATAAACCCATGTTATTGTTGAGATTACAAGGGCGAGTATAATCAGAAATTTGTTATTCTGAAACAGTTTGTTGAGAGAGAGTTTTTTCTTTTTCATTTTTCAGCCTTCTCTCTTTTTGAACTTTTCGGGTTCTTCTGAAAAAACTTTTTGGGCGGTTCATCATCGTCATAGCCACGATCATAGATAAGAAACTGTTCAAGCTTTTTGATTAGTTCTTCTCTTGTAAACTCACGGAGCAAAATACCGTTTACCGCAAGAGAAATTACACCTGTTTCTTCACTTACTATAAGGACAACAGCATCGCTTTGTTCACTGATACCGAGTCCTGCTCTGTGTCGTGTACCGAGATTGATATCTACATTAGGATTTGATGTGAGCGGTAAAATACATCCTGCTGCAAAAAGTTTTCCGTCACGGATAATGCTTGCACCGTCATGCAATGGTGCTTTGTTAAAAAATATATTGCCAAACAGAGCTACTGATGTTTCGGCATCAATAATTGTGCCTGTAGCGGCTATATCGGAAAGCATGGTTTCTCTTTCAAACACAAGCAAAGCACCTGTTTTTGAACGAGAGAAAAGAACTGCTGTGTCAGCCGCATCTACGATTGACTTTTCTACAGCCTTTTTCCATTCATCACCTTTGTGGTGCTTAGTAAATATTTTTATATATTTTTTATAGGTGTTGTTGCGTCCCATCTGTTCAAGAGCCTTTCTAATTTCCGGCTGAAAGATGATAGCAATAACAACAACTGTTGCCTCGAAAAATGTTCGCAACAGGGATGAAAGCATAACAAGACCAAACAGAGACGAAAGAAAATAAACTATCAGGAGCATAATTACACCTTTGAGAAGCTGAACTGCTCTTGTTTCCTGAATAAGCTTGAACAGTCCGAAAATCAACAGTGCAATTGCAAGAATATCGACAATATCTCTTAGCTGTATAGTCTTGATAATGGAAAGAATGCTGTTAAATATTTCCAATCTGCTTTCCCCTTCCTTTATTTTTAAATTCCTTGTTATTATTCTAACATACTTTTGTTATTAATTGCAACCTTTTTAAATTGTTTTTTTCTGTTTGTTGTTCTTAGAAATACGACTTACGGCATTTGCAAAATATATAACATCATTTTTTGTTGTAAATGCCGATACAACAGCTCTTACGGTTCCTGTATCCTGAGTGCCGAAGCTTTTGTGTGCAAGGGGCGCACAATGGAGTCCTGCTCTTACGGCAATGTTGTAGCTGTCATTAAGAATTTTTGCAACTGTTTCGCTTTCGGTATTTTTGATATTAAAGGAAATTACAGGAACGCTGTGATTTTTCTCAGGCATTTTGGTGTATAATATTACATTTTCCGCTTTTTCAAGCCTTTTGTAGAGCATTTGTGCAAGACTTAACTCGGAATTATATATTCTGTCTGTTTTTTTGTTCAGGACAAACTTTATTCCTGCATTAAGCCCTGCTATTCCCGGAAGATTCGGTGTTCCGCTTTCGTACTTATCGGGGAGAATTTCAGGCTGATTGAGGTTTGCGGAATCACTTCCCGTTCCTCCCTGAATAAGACTGTCCGGAGTTGTTTCGCTGTTTATAATAAGCAAGCCTGTTCCCATCGGTCCATAGAGCCCTTTGTGACCTGCGGTGCAGAGAAAATCAATGCAACTGTCAGAAAGGTTGATATCTGCTGTTCCTGCACTTTGTGCGGCATCTACACAAAAAAGGATGCCGTTTAATCTGCAAAGAGCGCCTATTCTTTCTATCGGAAGTTTGATGCCGAATACATTTGAAGCATGGGTACAGATTACAAGTTTTGTGTTAGATTTGAATTGTTTCCTGAAATTCTCGATTGTTTGTTCATCATCATAAGGGACACATTCGGCAACAGAGTATTCAATCTTGTTTTTCTTGAGTGTTTCAAGCGGTCTGACGACAGCATTGTGCTCAAGTGATGAGATTACGGCATGGTCGCCCTGTTTTAATATGCCTTTAATAACTGTGTTCAAAGCCGTTGTGCAGTTAAGCGTGAATATTATATTTTCGGGATTTTCCGAGCCAAAAAGTTTTGCGGCATTATCTCGGCAGGAATACATTATTTCAGATGATTTCACCGACATTTTGTGACCGCTTCTTCCCGGATTTGCTCCGTAGTCGGACATAGCTTCGTTAATCGCTTTTCTTACGGATAAGGGTTTCGGAAAGGTGGTTGCACCGTTGTCAAAATATATCATAAGGTATCAACAGCGGCTGTCCCTTTAACAGCAATACCGTTACTCCTGATAATTTCCAATGCCCTTTCAAAATTTCCCGGGACATAAAGGCTGTATCCGCATGATTTTCGATTGAGGTGTATAGGAGTTCTTACAAGCCCTGATTTAATATTGTTTTTTAAAAGTAGGTTACGGCTCTTCATGGCAAGAGTTACCGAGCCGAATATTATTAAATTATTTTCCATAACTTCCACCCTTTGTTAAATCTTTGTGACATCTCAAAACAATATATCACACTACATATTATGAAAGTAGGCAAAGTTTGGACATAAAAGAAAGCACGGCTTTTATGCCGTGCTTAAAGGTGTTATTTTTTAGTTCATTTTTTCAGAAAGAAGGTTGCCCATGTTGTACATACCTGCTTTCTGATCCTTAAGAAATACTGCCGCATTAACTGCACCGACAGCGAAAACTTCTTTTGACTGAGCCTGATGAGAGATTGTTACAACCTCATCGTGACCTGCAAAGATAACTTCGTGTTCGCCTACAATTGTGCCGCCTCTTACGGAATGAATACCGATTTCGTTCTTTGAACGCTTTCTGCGGTAGCTGTGTCTGTCATAGACATACTGCGGATCTTCGTCAAGCTGTTCCGAAATTCCGTCTGCAATCATGAGAGCTGTTCCGCTCGGAGCGTCAAGCTTGAGATTATGATGCTTTTCAACGATTTCAATATCGAACTGGTTTCCGAGAATTTTTGCAGCCTCTTTTGAAAGCTCAATAAGAAGATTGATGCCGAGTGACATATTACCTGAATAGAAAACAGGAATTGTCTTTGCCGCATCTTCGATTTTTGCAATCTGATCTTTAGAAAAGCCTGTTGTGCAGATAACACAAGGTACTTTGTTATCAACTGCATACGCAAGCATACCGTCAAGAGCTGCAGGATTTGAAAAATCAATGATTACATCAGGTGTTTCGGTTGCCTCGTCAAAAGTCTTGAAAACATCAAAATCATAATTGCTTTCACCGAATGCGTCAACACCGAACAAAACATTGCAATCCTCACGGCTCTGAACAGCCTGTGCCACAAAGCAGCCCATTTTACCGTTACAACCGACTATTGCTGTATTTACCATTTTTATTCCCCTTAAACTTCTTGAATTTTAAACGAATCAAAGGTTGATTATTTAACCTTCTTGCTTAAAAGGTCATACTTCTCCATGCAATCCTTGAGGTCATGGTAACCCTGAACGCTCATGGGTACGAGCGGAAGTCTGCATTCGCCTGCTTCATAGCCGAAGAGGTTCATGGCAGTCTTTACGGGAATCGGGTTAACATCGCTGAAGAGTATATGCATAAGCTCAAGATAGTGGAAGTTAAGCTTCTGTGCCTCTGCAAAGTCATTGTCAAGACAAAGCTGACAGATGTCATGCATTTCCTTGGGGCAGATGTTTGCAAATACAGAGATAACACCGAGAGCGCCTAGTGACATGAAAGGAACAGTCTGGTCATCGTTACCTGAGTAGATGTCAAGATTATCACCGCAAAGTGAACGGATGAGAGCAACCTGAGAGATGTCGCCGCTTGCCTCTTTTGCGGCAACGATGTTAGGATGCTTGCAAAGCTCCTGATAAGTTTTTGGCTTGATGTTACAGCCGGTTCTTGAAGGAACATTGTAAAGAATAATCGGAATATCAACCGAATCTGCAACAACGTTGAAGTGTCTTACAAGACCCTGCTGAGATGTTTTATTGTAGTAAGGAGTTACGCAGAGAAGTGCGTCAACGCCTGTGCTTGCGGCAGATTTTGAGAGCATAACGGCTGTTGAGGTATCGTTACTGCCTGTACCTGCAATAACAGGAATTCTGCCGTTTGTCTTTTCTGCAACGAAAGAAATTGTTTCGCAATGCTCTTTTTCCGAAAGAGTTGCAGCCTCACCTGTTGTACCGCATACAATAATTGCATCGGTACCGTTTTGAACATGAAATTCTACGAGATCGCCGAGAACATCGTAGTTTACGCTTCCGTCAGACTTCATAGGAGTGATAAGTGCAACACCTGAGCCTGTAAAAATGTGGTTAGACATAATTTACCTCCGTAAGTAATCAGTCCATGTAGCCCTCAGCACAAAGGAGCTCTGCAAGAAGAACTGCACCGCCTGCTGCGCCTCTTAATGTGTTGTGTGACATACAAACGAACTTATAATCATATTGAGTATCAGGTCTTAATCTGCCAACCGATACTGCCATACCGTTTTCAAGATTTCTTTCAGATTTAATCTGCGGACGGTCGGGTTCTGTGAAGTAGTGGAGAAAATGCTTTGGCGCACTCGGAAGATCAAGCTCCTGTGCTCTGCCGCTGTAGTTTGACCAAATGTCAATAATTTCTTCGACAGTAGGTTTCTTTACGCCGTCCTTAAATGACATAAATACAGCTGCTGTGTGACCGTCAGATACGGGAACACGGATGCACTGTGATGTGATTGAAATATCATCGGTTTTAACAATCTTGTCGCCTTCAATCTTACCCCAGATTTTAAGCGGCTCCTGCTCTGACTTCTCTTCCTCACCGCCGATGTAAGGAATAACATTATCTACCATTTCAGGCCATGTCTTGAATGTTTTGCCTGCGCCTGAAATTGCCTGATATGTGCAAGCGAGAACCTTGTCAACGCCGAGTGCCTTTAAAGGATGAATTGCAGGAACATAGCTCTGAAGTGAGCAATTGGACTTAACTGCAACAAAGCCTCTTTTTGTGCCGAGACGCTTTCTCTGAGCGTCAATAATCTTAATGTGATCGGCGTTAATTTCAGGAATAACCATAGGAACATCATCTGTAAAACGATGAGCACTGTTGTTTGATACGATAGGACATTCAGCCTTTGCATATCTATCTTCGAGATCACGGATTTCATCCTTCTTCATATTAACTGCGCAGAAACAGAAATCAACCTGTGATGCAACCTCTTCAACATTTTCAGCGTCAACGATAACCATATCCTTGTACTTCTCAGGAAGAGGAGCAGTCATATGCCATCTGCCTTCAACTGTTTCACCGTATGTTTTGCCTGCACTTCTCTTACTTGCGGCAAGAACAGTAACCTCAAACCACGGGTGATTCTCAAGAAGAAGTGTAAAACGCTGACCTACCATACCGGTAGCGCCGATAATACCGACTTTATACTTTTTCATAATAATTCCTCCGAATTAAACAAATTTTAAAAAAGCGGTTGCCTTATTCAAACAAATATTATATTATATGAAGAGATGTCTGAAAACACGACTGTTTGTCGATTATGCAAACTGCTCATAATAAGATAATATATCATTTTAAAAGGGTAATGTCAATTATTTTGAGAATTTTACAGGACAAATACTTGTGTTTTACAAAGATTTTTGACAGAACAGCTTTTAAAAAACAATTTTAGTTCTTGAAAGGAAATAAAATGAAGACTAGTGATTTTTATTACGATTTGCCGAAAGAGCTTATCGCACAGACTCCGCTTGAACCGAGGGACAGTTCAAGATTGCTTGTGCTTGACAGAGAAAAACAAACTCTGGAGCATAAACATTTTTATGACATTATTGATTATCTTAACGAGGGAGATCTTCTTGTTGCCAACGATTCAAGAGTTTTGCCTGCAAGAATTTACGGTATCAAAGACGAAACAGGTGCAAAAGTTGAATTTCTGCTTTTGAAGCAGGTTGCGAACAACCGTTGGGAAACACTTTGCAAGCCGGGTAAAAAAGCAAAAGTCGGCACAAAATTTTCATTCGGCAACGGCATTTTGCGTGCAACAGTTGTTGATGTTAAGGATGACGGCAACAGAATAGTTGATTTTGACTGTGAAGAGAATTTTTTTACTACCCTTGACAAAATCGGTCAAATGCCTCTTCCCCCTTATATTACTGCCGAGCTTAAAGATAAGGAACGCTATCAGACGGTTTACAGCCATGAACTCGGTTCTGCGGCAGCTCCGACGGCAGGACTTCACTTTACAACCGAGCTTATGGACAGAATCAAGGCTAAAGGTGTAAAGATTGCGTATGTTACACTTCATGTGGGACTCGGTACATTCAGACCGGTTAAGGTTGACGATGTCACAAAGCATAAAATGCACAGCGAGCATTATGAAGTCCCCGAAGAAACCGCAAAGCTCATAAATGAAACTAAGAAAAACGGCGGACGGGTTATTGCAGTCGGCACAACATCCTGCAGAACGCTTGAAAGTGTTGCGGCAATGTACGGAGAAATTAAGCCGTGCGAGGGATTTACGGATATTTTTATTTATCCCGGATTTGAATTTAAGGTGCTGGACGGACTTATTACTAACTTTCATCTTCCCGAAAGTACACTTATTATGCTTGTATCCGCTTTTGCGGGATATGATTTTATTATGAATGCATACAAAGAAGCTGTAAAGGAAAAGTACAGATTCTTCTCTTTCGGTGACGCTATGTTCATATCATAGGAGGATTTTAAGGATTTATGTTTAAGGTAATTAAAAAGGAAGGCAGCGCAAGACGAGGCGAATTCGTTACGGTTCACGGTACGGTTCAGACTCCCGCCTTTATGAATGTTGCAACATGCGGTGCAATCAAGGGTGCTGTTTCTGCGCTTGATTTAAAGAATATAAAATGTCAGGTTCAGCTTTGCAACACCTATCATCTGCATCTTCGTCCGGGTGATGAAAAGGTTAAGCAAATGGGCGGACTTCACAAATTTACAAGGTGGAACGGTCCTATCCTTACCGACAGCGGCGGATTTCAGGTGTTCTCTCTTGCAAAGTTAAGAAATATTAAAGAAGAAGGCGTTTACTTTAATTCTCACATTGACGGCCGCAAAATTTTTATGGGGCCTGAGGAGAGTATGAGAATCCAGTCAAATCTTGCATCTACAATTGCGATGGCATTTGACGAATGCGTTGAAAACCCTTCTCCATATGAATATACAAAAAACAGCGTTGAAAGAACCACAAGATGGCTTAAAAGATGCGTTACAGAGATGAAAAGGCTCAACAGTCTTGATGATACCATAAATAAAAACCAGATGCTGTTCGGCATAAATCAGGGCGGTATCTATGACGATTTGCGCATCAATCATATGAAAGAAATTGCAGAGCTTAATCTTGACGGCTATGCAATCGGAGGTCTTGCCGTGGGTGAGCCTGCAGAAACGATGTACCATATCATTGAAGAGGTTGAGCCGTTTGCTCCGAAAGATAAAATCAGATATCTTATGGGAGTCGGAACTCCCGTGAATATTCTTGAAAGCGTTGCTAGAGGTGTTGATCTTTTTGACTGTGTTATGCCGAGCAGAAACGCAAGACACGGTCAGCTCTTCACTTGGGACGGAGTGCGTAACATCAATAATGCAAAATATGAAACAGATGAATCTCCGATTGACGAGCATTGTGACTGCCCCGTTTGCCGAAACTTTTCAAGGGCATACATAAGACATCTTCTCAAGAGCGGTGAGATGCTCGGAATGCGACTTGCTGTTTTGCACAACCTCTATTTTTACAATAATCTTATGGAAGTTATCAGAACTCAGCTTGATAACGGCACATATATGGAATTTTACGAGAAATATCGCAACATTTTAGGCGTGCGTATCTAATATTTTTTCAAAACAGAAAAAATACTTGCAAGATGTGATTAAAACTGATATAATCAATACATTGTATGAAAGGAATGACGAAAATGACAAACTTTTTACCTGTAGTTGCAGAAGCAAGTGCAAGCGGCGGAAATCAGTCATCAAGTATGATTTTTATGATTCTCTTCTATGTTGCTATTTTTGCAGCTCTCTATTTCTTCCTCATCAGACCTAACTCAAAGAAGAAAAAAGAAGAAGCTCAGCTTCGTAACTCTCTTGAGATCGGTGATGAAATTACAACAATCGGCGGAATTATGGGCAGAGTAGTTGCCATTAAGGACGACGAGGACGCTATCATCATTGAAACAGGCTCCGACAGAGTTAAGATGAAGTTTAAAAAGTGGTGTATTTCTACTGTTGACACAGTTAAGGAACAGCCACAGCAGGCAGGTCAGCCTGAAAAGAAAGGCTTCTTCGGTTTTGGCAAGAAGAAAGATTCTGACGAAACTAAAGCTACAAAAGAATAACTTTTTGAATGAATGTTCTTTCCCCCGAATATATTTGTAACAGAATATATTCGGGGGTTGTTTTATGTCTGATAAAAAACTACTTGCAAAGGCTGTTTTGTTTTCATCAGTATGCGGAATACTCATACTGGTAATTTTGATGTGTTTGCTTGCAGCCGTGATGATGTCATCGGGAGTAATTTCTGTCGATATACTTGATTACTGCACGGTCGGCATGGTCGGTGTTGCAACGCTGATGTCGGGAATAATATCATCTAGAATTACAGGAAGTGCAGGTCTTGCGGTGGGTTCGTTGACAGGATTTTTTATTTTTCTTGTCATAACCTCTATTGCATTGATTTTTAACGGTGAGCCTATAACGATACTAACCCTACTAAAACTGATGTCATCCGTTCTGGGAGGAGGAATAGGCGGAATTATCGGAGTCAACAAAAAGGAAAAAATAAAAATCAGATAAGATTCAGATAAGATCAAGTAAGATATTTTACTGAAATTATGTTTTCGGCAGTTCGTTTAGGCGGACTGCTGTTTTTATGTCAGATTTAATTACAAATTAGAATTATTTTTTAAAAAATTGAAATATCTATGGTAAAACAGTTCGTAATATGGTACAATAATCCGGAGAATGAGATAGTGAGGGTTAATAACCTTGATTTAGATATAATATGAAAAATAAGGAAATATTTAAGGAGTGTTAGTATGGCAAAAACGATTAAATTGCCGGCAGATTTAAGAGATTGGAAGGTTACTTCATTTGTTGGGGAAGACAACGGCTGTGAAGTTTACAAGGTATCAAGAAAGATTGATAAAAATACTGCTCAAAATGCGATTCTCAGACACGCATTTGTCGGCAAAAGCAATTATACCGATGAACATGCCGAGTATTTCACCGAAGAGGCTGATTTTATTGAATCGGTTAAGGAGCTTGACGGTGTTTCAAACTATCTGGATGTTTATGTTCAGGATAATCAGAACAAAAAAACCTGTGATTTGTACATATTTACAGAAGAACTCACAAGTCTTGAAGAACTTATGAAAACCAAAACTTTCGCTGAGGATGAAGTTGTTGATTTTGGTATTCAGATGAGTGAAATGCTTGAAACTTTGGAAGCAAAGAATATTTTTCACGGTAATATTTCGCCAAAGAATATTTTTGTAACCGCTGACGGAAGGTATAAAATCGGCGGATTTACAGATTTTGAAGGCAAGATTGCGGATACCTCATTTGTTGCGCCTGAGGTTTACAAGCAGGAAAATGTTGACTATACAACCGACATTTATTCTGTCGGAATAATTATGTATGCAATGTGCAACGGCGGTAAAATTCCGTTTGAAAGTGATTCATGCGACAGAAAGAATGCCTGTGAAGAAAGATTTTCTGGCAAGGCTGTTACCGCACCGTCTGAGGGTGATGAAAAACTCAAGAGTGTTATTGTAATTGCATGTCAGCCGAATAATACAAACCGATGGAAAAATGCAGGCAACATTAAAAATGCTCTCACATCTATCAAGGCTGAAATAGGTACATCCTCCCCTGTTCCGAATCCCGATGTTGTTGTTCCGGAAAACACGGATTTTGACGGAAATGTATTTGAAGAATATGATTATGATGAATTTGAGGATACAGAGCCGACTGAACCACAGGATAATTTTGACGATAAGGATGAGGTTCAGACAGTTGAGGACGCTGTTCTTGATAATGAATTTAAAGGCGCCGAACAGCTTGGCATTGCCGAAGTTTTAGCCGGTGAGGAATCCTTGCCTGTTGACGGTAATGCTCCTTTAGATTCAGATGAAGTCAGTGAGTCTGATGCTGATGGAAACGGCGGATTTGAGGTTGTTGATGTTACAGACGCAGTTGATGAGCCTGAAAATTCCGAGGTTAAAACTGACGAAGTATCAGAAGAAAAACAGCCTGAATTTGAAGATATCAGTTCCGTATCAAGTGAAGATGACAAGAAAGAACAAACTGTTACAGATAAAAAAGCTGAAGAATTTGAAGATGTTTCAAGCAACAGCGAAGTAGCTCCGGAAGTTCTTCCTCCTGTTACAAGCGTTGAAGTGTTTGACGATTACTCCGGTGCAGATCATAAAAATGTTCTTACAAGCAATGAATCAAGCAAGGACTACGGTGATTTCTTTGAGGACGAGCCGTCTGTTAAGCGTACTGACAATAAAACTGACGATACTAAAAAAATTGAAGAAAAAAACGACTTTGACGATAACAGCTTTGAAGATAATGACAATGAATTCGGATATGCAGATGAAGAAGATAATAAAGAAAATGTAAAGAAAAAGAAGAATAAATTTATCATTATTCTTTGTGCCGTTGTAATTGCCGCCGCACTCGGATTTATCGGTTTCTGCGTTTATAACGGCTTGTCAAATTCATCTACTGACAATAAAGCTACTACAGCCGAAGCTGCAACATCTGCCGAAGTAACCACACAGGCGCCGAGTACGGCGATGCCTACTACAGTTCCTGCTACAACAGAACAGGTTACAACATCTTCTTCATATAACAATGTTGTTCCTGTTGTCGGTTACGGTTACAGTTACGGCAAGAAGCTTCTTGAACAGGCTGGCTTTACCGTTGAAATTTCTGACTATGAATACAGTTATGATTATCCGGAAGGATATATTATCTCTCAGACTCCGGAAGGTGACACAAGCGCAAGTACGGGTACAGTTGTTAAACTTGTTATCTCAAGCGGACAGATTCAGAGAGAAACAGAAGCTCCTGCAACACAGGCTCAGCAGTCATCAAATAGTCAGAACAGCTCATCGGGCAATTCAAATTCACAGAGTTCAAATGCACAGTCATCAAGCAATACAAACACTAATAATAACGGCGGATTTATCTTTCCTAACAGCGATTCTTCATATCTCAGCAACGCACAGGTAAGCGCTTTGAGTGATGACGACTTACAGCTTGCAATTAATGAGATTTATGCAAGACGAGGCAGAATCTTTAAGGACGCAAGCCTTAATGCATACTTTAACTCGCAGTCATGGTATGAGGGCAAATATACACCCGAAGAATTTGAGAAGAATGTTAAATTTAATACTTACGAACAGAAGAATCTTCAGCTCTTGATTAACGAAAGAAGATCAAGAAAGTGATATTTAAACAAGAAAGATAATGCAGAGGAGTTATTATGAAAGATAAAATATTAAACGCACTAAAAAGCAAGACCTTCTTTGCTTTGGCAATTAATATTGTTATTATGGCTTTGATTATAGTTGTTACTGCATTTTCCTATGACAGTGCTGACGATTTTTACAATTCTTTATATATCTGTCAGTATCATAACTATTACAATAATGATATTAACTACATTTTTGCGACAATTACCGGTTCATTGCAGTACATTCTTTTGAATTTCAACTGTTTTGTACTTTTTCAAATTCTTCTCTCCTGTGCCGCTTTTTCTTCTGTTACATTTGTTTTTGCCGATAAATTCGGAAAGCACAAGGCTTTCATATTCACTCTTGTGCTGAATATTTTGTTTTCATTTGACCATTATTCAAACATTTTAAGCAGTAAAACTGCAGCTTTGCTGCTTACGGCAGGGTTTCTGATGGCACTTAATGCAATCAGAAATAAAAGGTACTCTCTCCCGTTTTGGATTGGTGTACTTGAAGTTATATTCGGAACATTTTTATGTTTCAAATATTTCTTTGTAGGACTTGCATTTTTCATTGCATTCTTCATCGGTGATATGATTGCAAAAAGAAAGTACAAGTTGCCGTTCAGAAAATTCTTCTGGTATTTCAGACCTTTTGTGCTTGTATTTGTCCTTATTGTTCTTGTCGGCTGCGGTCTTGAATATTATTCATATTCGGTCAATAATGCAAATGCAGAAACTTCGGGGCTGTACAGATACAGCGTCCTTGCCGATAAGACTGATGATAATGCTTTTCCAAACTATTCCGATTACTGTGAGGAGCTTAATTCGGTCGGAATAAATTCGGCAAATGAGTATGAACTTTTTGTTGACGGATATTATGATGAAAACAACGGACTGAATACTGCTGCCCTTGAAAAGGTTGCAGATATTCAAAAACGGGAAAATCCGTATAATTTCTTTGATAATGCGGGTGCATTGTTTTCAGATGCATGGGGACATATTATAAATTTTGATTCATATCTTATTGCTTTTGCGGTAATACTTGCCGTTATGGTTGTTTTTGTTACCGTTCAGAAAAAAAGATTTGCCTTCTTCCCTGCTTTGTATTTTGCGGTTGGATTTGCGGCTTGTATGTATGTTCGTTATGCAATGGATTCTTCGGCATACACAATGTACGGAATTTTGCTGATGATTCTTTCGTTTACAATGTATTCGTTTGATTTCGGTCATCTCAGAAAAGACGAATACAGTAATATTACGGATAAAAGCAGAAAAACTGTTCTTATTTCGGTTATTGTACTTGTGATATTAAGTGTGGCAAGCTGTGCGTCATATTTCTTCCATATCACTCCTGTTTCATATGACAAAAAGCCGAGTGATCTTTATACTGAGGTTGACAGACATCCCGAAAATTATTATGTTCTCGATCCTGTAACAGCTAAAGAATACATTTCATATACCGATAACTATATTCATCCGCTGTGGGGGTTTTCTTCCGATTTTCTCCATAATGTTGACGGCTTCGGATATCTTCATCGGACAAATCAGCTTGTGAACCGCAACCTCTCAACAAATATTTATGAGGCGGTCGTTGACGGAAGAAATGTATATGTTATTGATAAGAACATTACTTTTATCAAAGAAAATTATCTTAACCAATATTACGGCAAAAAGGATTCCGTCATTGTTTACAAGGATGAAAAGGAATTCAACGGATTTACAATTTACAGCGTAGACAGAGTTAAATAACATTAAAAGAGGATTGAACAATTAAAAGTTCAATCCTCTTTGTTGTTTATTACAGACTGCATATCTTCGGGAATTTCAGCAGTAACCGTAATGTATTCATTTTTTATCGGGTGATAAAATTCAAGCCTTGCACAATGAAGTGCCTGCCTTGATATTTTATCAAGCTTTCCGCCGTACAAGTCATCGCCCATAAGCGGATGCCCTAAATAAGCCATATGGCAGCGAATCTGATGTGTTCTGCCGGTTTCAAGCCACAATTCAAGCAATGTAAAATCTTTTGTTGCAACAAGCGGTTTGTAGTGCGTAACTGCTTTCATTCCGTCATCACGGACAATTCGCACCATTTTGGAATCATCACGCAAATCCATTGGCTTATCAACTACACCTTCAATATTTATTTCGCCCTCGCATAAAGCGTAATAGACTTTATGCGTTTTATTTTTTACGGCATTGGCTGTAAAACGGTTTTTGGCTATGAGAACAAGCCCTGAGGTATCCTTGTCAAGTCGATTAATTGCCCGAAATACAAACGGCTTGCCGTTTTGACTGCAATAGTACGAAACAATATTTGCAAGCGTATCGCTTTGGTGCTGCTTTACAGGATGAACAGGCATGGAATGCGGTTTATTTACCACAAGAAAATGTTCATCCTCATATCTTATATCAAGAGTCCCCTTTGTCGGTTCAATTTCACATTTTTCATCGGGAATTGCAATTGAAACGGTTTTTCCGCTTTGCACACAGTCAATTGTTCTTAAAATTTTCCCGTCCATCAAAATACCGTCTTTTTCTCTTTTCAGTCGTGTTATTATCCTTGCAGAAAGCCCGCATTTATCACGCAGAAATCTTTGAGCAAGCATATTGTCACATTCGTCAGGTACGGAAAAATACAGTCTGTCAGACATAAATCATCCTCCAAACAAAAAACAGAATTGTCAGCTGAATAATAAATATTATCGGTATGCCGAGCATAAATTTAATGTGTCTTGTTTTGTGTCTGATTAATTGCATTGTAATGTACATTGCAACACTTCCTCCGAGTGCGGAAAGAATCAGCAATGTGCTTTCTCGTACTCTCCATTTACGGTGAATTGCAAAGTATTTGTCACAGACTGTTACGATAATTGATATCAGGCTGATGATGCAAATGTATATGATGAAAATTTCCATGAGAACTCCAAAGGATGATTTGATTGAAAAACAAAAAGATTGTTCCGATTATTGTATCTGTAATAGCTATGTTAAGCGTTATCTGCATAAGTTCATTTACAAGAGAAAAACCGCCGAAAAAGCAGAATGATATCAACAATATTGCAGCTTTATCATCAAAGGCAACCGCCGACACACCCGAAAGTGATGAAGAAATGCGTGGCGTGTGGGTATCGTATATGGAGCTTTCTATGGAAAATGAAAGCTCAAAAACACACAAAGCGTTTGAAGATAAATTTACCGAAATAGCACAAAAATGCCGTGAAATCGGTTTCAACACGCTTATTGTACAGGTACGCCCCTTTTGTGACGCATTATATAAGTCAAGTTATTATCCATGGTCACATATTCTCACGGGTACGCAGGGTGAAAATCCTCAATATGACGCACTGCAAATTATGTGTGATATATGCAAAGAAAACAATTTGAAAATTCATGCGTGGATTAATCCATACAGAGTCAGTTCAAATGAAACTCCGAAAAAACTTTCAGACAACAATCCTTACATAAAGAATTCCGAAATAGGTATAAAAACCGATAACGGAATTTTTCTTGATCCGTCAAATGAAACTGCACAACAGCTGATTAGTGACGGTGTAAAGGAAATTGCGGAAAATTATGATGTTGACGGGATACAATTTGACGACTACTTCTACCCTACTGAGGATGAAAGTTTTGATAAAAAGCAGTATGAGGCTTATATTGAAAAATACGGTAAAGAAAACTCTATGAGTCTTGATAATTGGCGAATGCAAAATGTAAATACGCTGATTTGTAAGGTTTACAGAACAATAAAAAGTGTGGATTCGTCAGTTGAGTTCGGCATATCACCGCAAGGCAATATAGGCAACAATGACGGATTGTATGCCGATGTAAAATCGTGGTGTACCTGTAAAGGCTTTGCAGATTACATCTGTCCGCAAATTTACTTTAGCCTTGAAAACCCAGCTCTGACTTTTGAAGACTGCCTTAACAGCTGGACATCTCTTGATTTTGACGAAAATGTAAAACTGTATGTAGGTCTTGGCGGTTATAAGGCAGGTAACGGCGAATATGACGAAGAAACATGGCTTTTAAGTGACAGTATTCTTGCCGATGAATACGATATTTTGTGTAACAACAAATCTGTCAGGGGCTTTATGCTTTACAGCTATAGTTGCCTTGAGGATGATACTGCAAAAAAGGAGATTAATAATCTGATTAACGCTTTAAAGTAATTCAGCATCGCAGTAGTCATCAAATGATTTTGTAATTTTCACATCAATAATTTTACCGCAGAGACTTGTATCTTCGAAATTAATATGAACAGGCGTGTAGTTCTTTGTGTAACCCTCAAGATAACCGTGACGAAGTCTTTCAACGAGAACAGATTCACAAAGACCAACCTGCTCTTTAAGAAATTCTCTTCTGGTTTCATCGCAGACCTGCTCCATAATTTTGGCTCTCTGCTCTTTGATTTGGGGATCAATTTGATTTGGTGCTTTATCGGCAACAGTGCCTTTACGGCGTGAATACGGGAAGATATGCACCTTTGCAAAGCCGATTGACTTTACAAATTTAAGAGATGCATTGAAATCTTCCTCTGTTTCACCTGCAAATCCAACCATTACATCGGTTGTCATAGAACTGTTTTCAAAAGCGTTTCTGAGATTTGTAACAATTTCAGCGTATTCTGCACAATTGTAGTGACGGTTCATTGCTTTGAGTGTGTTATCGCAACCACTTTGTAGTGAAAGATGAAACTGCGGACAGAACTTTGGCTGTGCGGCAAGACGGGCAATCATTTCTTTATCCATTCTTTCCGGTTCGATTGACCCGAGTCTTACACGGTCGATTCCGTCAACGGAACAAGCACATTCCACAGCATCTGCAAGATCAAAATCTTCGTCAAGACCATAGGCGGAAAGGTTAATACCAACAAGAACAACCTCGCGGTAACCGTTTGCGGCAACCTGAATAAGTTCTGCCTTTAAATCTTCAAGAGATTTTGAACGGACTCTGCCCCTTGCATATGGAATAATGCAGTAAGAACAAAATCTGTTGCAACCGTCCTCTATTTTAATGAAAGCTCTTGTATGCTCTCCGAGTGACGATACGGAAAGGTTTTCGTATTTTTCGCCTTTTCCGATATGCTCTGTTATATGAACAAATTTCTGTTTTTCTTCGAGAAACTTGTAAATTGAAGGAACGAGTTCGGCTCTCTTTGCATTGCCGAGTACGATATCGCAATTTGAAAAGTTTTCGCTTTCTTCGGGAAAAGCCTGTGGCATACAGCCGGTTAAAATAACAATTCCGTCAGGATTTTCACGGCGGACACGGTTGAGAATCTTGCGGTTTTTTGCGTCACTTACGGATGTTACCGTACAGCTGTTAACGATTGTTATGTCTGCCCTGTCCCTGTCATCCGAGAGAAGAAATCCGTTCTTCAGCATATCTTCACGCATTGCCTGTGATTCATACTGATTAACCTTGCAGCCGAGTGTAATTATATTAAAATTCATTCACTAACCATCCTTTTTTGGGTAAATAGTTGAAATTGCAAAAATTCATTAATTCGTTGTTGATTTAGACAAAAATTAATGATAAAATATAAACAAGATGAACAATGGAGGTGAGATTTTGTTTTCTGTACCGGTTTCCGTTAAAAATAAAAAAGAAATGATCGATATGTTTGAAACTCTTGCTCACTTTCCGGATACAGTAATGATGCTAAGAAACGGCGATAATACTGTTGATGCTCATTCGTTGATGGGATTTTTTGCAATTGACGAAAAAATTCCGATTGAACTTCTTCTTGAATCAGAACCTGATGATAATCTCAAACAGGCGATTTCTAAATTTGCTTTTGTTAATGCATAAAAATAATATATACATACTGTTAAGCCCTATGACCAAAGTCATAGGGCCTTTTTGTTTGTGCTTTTAGTTATGAATTTTTGTCAACAACATGGAACTTTTTAAGGTTTCCTGTCTTTTCGCTTCTCTTATCAAGTTCGGCAAGAACATCTTCAAGCGGAATGCCAAGCTTTACCATCATTACAGTAAGATGATAGATAAGGTCTGCAATTTCATAAACAGTTTCGCTGTTATCATCATTTTTTGCCGCAATGATTGTTTCACTGCACTCCTCGCCTACTTTTTTAAGAATCTTGTCAATTCCTTTATCAAGAAGGTAGCAAGTGTATGAACCCTCTTTTGGATTATCTCGTCTGTTTTTTACTGTAGCATAAAGTGCTTCAAGAACTTCTCTGTCGTTCATATTAAAATTCTCCTCATTTTAATTTTTTAAAAAAGCAGGAATGATTTCCCGTGTGGCAGGCCGCACCTGTCTGTTCAACTGTGATGAGCAATGTATCGTCATCGCAGTCGGCATATATATCAATTACCTTTTGTAAATGACCTGATGTTGCACCCTTGTTCCAAAGCTCCTGACGGCTTCTTGACCAGAACCATGTGTAACCGGTTTCAAAAGTTTTTTGCATACTTTCACGGTTCATGTATGCAAGCATAAGTACCTCACCCGTTGACTTTTCCTGAATAATTGCGGGAATAAGTTCGGATTTTACAAAATATTTATCAAGATCCATAATTACCTCAGATTTTATTTGTTACTTCAATTGCCTGTTTCAAATCAAGTGAACCTGTGTAAATAGCCTTACCGCAGATTGCACCGTAGACATCGAGTTCTGAAAGATTAATGATATCTTTGAGAACAGCAACACCGCCGCTTGCGATAATATTGCAGCTGACTTCGTGAGCAAGGTCATTAAGCTGTTTAAGGTTAGGACCTGCAAGAGTACCGTCCTGATCAATGTCTGTGAACACAATAGTCTTTACTCCGACATTTTCCATACGCTTTGCAAGCTCAATGTAGTTGATTTCCGAATTATCAATCCAACCTTCTGCACGAACCATGCCGTCCTTTGCATCAATGCCAACTGCAATTCTCTCACCGTATTCTTTTACGGCATCAATAACAAGCTGCTGGTTTTTAACTGCGGCTGAACCGAGAATAACACGGTTTATTCCTCTTGAAAGATAATATTCAACCGCTTTCATATCACGGATTCCTCCGCCAACCTCAACAGAAAGTTCCGAGGCTTTTGCAACATCTGCAATAAGATCGGCATTAACAAGCTTTGCATCTTTTGCACCGTCAAGGTCAACCATATGCATCCACTCTGCACCTGCGTCAGCAAAGCCCTGAGCGGCAATATACGGGGACTCTGCTACCTTCTGAACGGTTGCATAATCACCCTTGAAAAGACGGACGCAATTGCCGTCTTTTATGTCAATAGCGGGTAAAATAATCATTATAACACTCCTTTAGTAGAAAGAAGTACATTTGAAGAATTTTGCTTTACTGCAAGGCGGAGTGCGTGTGCGCAAGCCTTGTACAAAGCCTCTGTGATATGGTGAGAGTTGTCACCGTAAACAGATTTGAGGTGAAGTGTGATTTGTGCGTTAAATGCAAATGCACGCATAAATTCTACTGTCATTGAACAGTCGTAGCCGCCGCATCTTTCCTGCGGAAAATCAGCGTCGAATACAAGATAAGGTCTGCCGCTGATGTCAACAGACGCAAAAGCAAGCGCTTCGTCCATAGGAACATAAAAACTGCCGAATCTTTCAATTGACTTTTTGGTTGAAAGAGCCTCTGCAAATGCTTTGCCGAGAACTATACCTGTGTCTTCAACGGTGTGGTGTTCGTCAACATAGAGGTCGCCTTTTACCGAAACCTCAAGTCCGAATCTGCCATGAGTGGCAAACGAATTGAGCATATGGTCAAAAAAGCCTATGCCTGTATCAATTTTAATATCGCCGCCGTCAAGATTTAGTTTTAGCTTTATGTCGGTTTCCTTTGTTTTACGCTCAACATATGCACTGCGCATATAATCACCTCGATAAATAAGTTTTAATGCAACTTATCAGTTCTTCGTTTTCTTCTTCTGTGCCAACGGAAATTCTGATGTAATCGCCCATAAAACGGATTACAATTGAATTGTCCTTGAGATAGTTCCACAAGTCTTTGCTGAATGATGTTTTAACAAAAACAAAGTTTGCACAACTGTTGTAAACCTTAAAATCATCGGAAAGAGCGGACAACTCCAATAAGTCATTATACAGCTTTTCTCTGTTTCTGACAATTGTTTTTTGTCTGTTTTTGAGATAATCTTTATTTTTATATATTATACTGCCGACAACCTGAGAAAATGTGTTCACATTGTACGGAGATTTTACCGCTTTTACAGCTCTTGAAATTGTTTCATTTGCAACGGCAAAACCGAGTCTGAGTGCCGCTGAGCCTACTGCCTTTGATGCGGTTCTGAAAATAATGAGATTTGAATACTTTTCAACCTCATTAATAAGACTCTGATCCCAGAAATCCATATATGCTTCGTCAAGAATTACAAGTGCATTTACGCTTGTAACAAGCCTGCGTGCATCTTCGGCGGTCATACCCTGCCCTGTCGGATTGCATGGGTTTGAAAAGAGTAAAAGTTTGATATTGTCACGATTTACCTTTTCAATAAGTGCATCCGTATCAATTGAAAGGTCGTCGGATTTGATAAATGTGTCACATTCAACCTCACAGATTGATGAGTAGAATTTGTACATTGAAAAATCGGGAGCAACACAAAGCATCCTGTCCCCTTTTTCCATAAATGCGGCTTCAATCAAAAAGATAAGTTCATCTGAGCCGTTACCTGCGGTTACATATTTTGGATTGATTCCGTAATAATCCGCAAAAGCCGTAACAACCTTTTCCGCAAGCGGATCGGGATAGCGATTGAAATCAATTGTATCAATTGCATTTTTGATTTCTTCTTTGATGAAATCAGGATAATTTTCGGGACATTCGTTTGCATCAAGTCGAATTTTATATGTACCGCTGATTGGTTCATACGGTTCAAGTTCACGGATTTTTTTGTTTAATTCATAAGACATTGCATAACTTCCATTCTTATTTCATATCAAAACGCACTTTAATTGAATTTGCGTGTGCTGTAAGTCCTTCTGTTTCTGCAAAGCGAACTACATCTTCGGCATCTTTTCTCAAAGCGTCTTCCGTATAGTAAATAAAGCTTGATTTCTTTACAAAGCTGTCTACCGAAAGAGGTGAGAAAAATCTTGCCGTGCCGCTTGTCGGAAGAACATGGTTAGGACCGGCAAAATAGTCGCCCAGAGGCTCGGGACTGTAGTTACCGAGAAATACAGAGCCTGCATTATCAAGCTTGCCGACATACTCCATTGGGTTTTCACAACAAACCTCAAGATGTTCGGGAGCAAGCTCGTTAGCAAATTCAATTGCCTGTGACATATCACTGCATACAATAACTGCACCGAAATTGTCAACCGATGAGCGGATAATATCTTTTCTTGAAAGAGCGGTCATCTGCTTTTCAAGCTCTGTTTCAGTTTCTTTGGCGAGCTCTTCGCAGTCGGTAAGCAGAATTGCAGATGCAAGCCTGTCATGCTCTGCCTGACTCATAAGGTCTGCGGCAAGGAATTTTGGATTTGCAGACTTATCGGCAATGATGAGTATTTCACTCGGACCGGCAATCATATCAATGTCAACTGTTCCGTAAAGAAGTTTTTTTGCTGTTGCAACAAAGATGTTGCCGGGTCCTACTATTTTATCAACCTTTGGTACGGATTCTGTACCGTATGCAAGTGCGGCTACTGCCTGTGCACCGCCCATAAGGAAGATTCTGTCAACACCTGCTACCTTTGCGGCGGCGATGATATTCGGATTTGGTGTACCGTCCTTCTGAGGAGGTGTACACATAATAATTTCCTCAACACCTGCAATTTTAGCGGGAACCGCGTTCATAAGAACTGATGAGGGATATGCTGCAGTGCCGCCCGGAACATAGATACCTACTCTTTTAAGGCCTCTGATTCTCTGCCCCATCATTACGCCGTTATTCTTTGTTGTGAGCCAGCTTTGCTGAACCTGTCTTTTATGGAAGTCTGCAATATTTGCGGCTGCCTTTTTGATTGTTTCGAGATAATCCTTATCGCATTTTTCAATAAGTCTGTCGATTTCATCGGAAGTAATTTCTACCTTTTCAGGTGCTTTTCCGTCAAATTTAACGGTATATTCCTTTACGGCTTTATCACCGTTTTCTGCAACATTTTCGATGATTTCCGAAACAATCGGAACTACATTTTTATCTGAATTCTGCGCTCTCTTTTTGAGCAAATCAATAAATTCATATTCGTTTTTTCCGTCTGCTACAACAGTTGTAATCATTTTGTGACAGCCTCCAGTTTCTTCTGCAATTCTTCAATTTCAGCCTTGCGCAGTTTAAGACTTGCCGTATTGGCAATAAGTCTTGCTGAAATATCACATACCCATTCAATTACTTCAAGTCCGTTAGCCTTGAGCGTTGAACCCGTTTCTACTATATCTACAATACCGTCTGCAAGACCTACAAGTGGAGCAAGTTCAACCGAACCCTCAATCTTAATGATTCTTACATCCATATTTTTATCGTCAAAAAATGCCCTGGTTACATTGGGATACTTTGACGCAATTGTCTTTGTTTTGTAACCGCCGTAAAAATCGGAGTCTTTTTTTGTAGCAAGAGCAAAACGGCATTTGCCGAATCCTAAGTCGAGAAGTTCATAAAAAGATGAACCGTTTTCAAGAATTGTATCCTTGCCAACGACACCAAGGTCACACACACCGTGCTCAACATATGTAATTACATCTGCGGCTTTCGCAAGCACAACTTCAAAATCATTGTTGCCGATCGGAAGAATAAGCCTTCTTCCCTTGTTTTTTACTTCATCACAATTATATCCGATTTTTTCAAGGAGTTCAATTGTGGTCTTTTCAAGTCTGCCCTTTGTCAGAGCAATTCTTAATGGTTTCATATTTAATCCTTTCCGACAGCTTGATTATATACTTTCAACTTTTGCAATTCCTCTTGATTTTGCAAACTGTTCTGTTTCTTCAAGAGTTTCAAGTACGCTGAACTGTGCATTTATTCCCTTTTCGTTAAGCTCGTCAACATATTTGAGAGCCTTCATTTCATGTCCGTTTTCTGCAAACACGAGAACATCGGGATTATCTGAATAATTTACATCATCATCGGAAAGATGTTTCATTGTAATTGCGTCTGTATCAATCGCAAAGCCTGCCGCACCCATAGGAGCGTCAAATTCGCTGAGAAGATCGTCATATCTTCCTCCCGAAATAACAGCGTCACCGATTCCGTTAATATACCCTGAAAATACGATTCCCGTATAGTAATCATTTCTCTGAACAAGTCCGAGGTCGATGATAAGCTTGTTGCCGAGTTCAAGCACGGAAAGTTCTTTATAGATTGTGTGGAGATAATCAAGAGCGTTTTCGGCGCCTGTACCTTTGCAGATGTCATATGCCTCATCAAACACTTCTTCACCGCCGAAAAGTGACGGGAGCGAACGAATTGCGGAAACAGTCTTGCAAGGCTTGAGTTTGTAAAGAAGATTGTTAAGCGCCGAGTAGTTTTTACTTTCGATTGATACCCTGATTTTTTCTTTGTAATCGTTATCGATATCGAGTTCTTTTGACAGAGCATTGAATACTTCGGCGTGTCCGAGTTCAATTCTGAAATCATCGGCAACAGCTGAAATGCTTTTTATTGCCGAGGTGAGAATTTCAAGGTCGGCTCTCTTTCCTTTTGCCCCGAGAAGTTCAACACCCATCTGAAGAAATTCGTTTCTTCTTCCTGCAAGTGACGGATTGTTGCGATATACTGCCTGCTTGTAGTAAAGTCGAACAGGAAGTGTATTGTTTTTAAGTCTTGTAGAAACCATTCTTGCAATCGGCAGAGTGGAGTCAGGACGGGCAACAAGAAGTCTGCCTTTGTTATCGGTTGTCTTGAACATTGACTCCTGCGAGATTCCGCTTGACGGAATTGAGAACACATCATAGAATTCAAGAGCAGGAGTTATTACCCGTTTAAATCCGCCTTTGACAAATACCTTTTCAATGCTTGTGCAGATATAATCCATAGCGGAACATTCGGCGAACAAAAAGTCCTTTGTTCCCTCGGGAGTCATTTTTAAATTCTTTTTCATAATTACCTCTCAACGCTTTAGCGTGTTAATATGGTAATATATTAACACGCTAAACTTGATTTGTCAACACTATTTAGATGAAACGAAAATTTTACGATTATTCATTTGTATTATCTGAGGATTCGTCTTCATCATTTGTTTTGTTACGGTTGATGAATTTCATAAATTTTTCTCTTTGCTGCATTTCTTTTTCTTCACGAAGTTTTTTCTGCTCTGCGGCAATTTTGGTATAGTTAAGCACCTCAAAGTCAAGAGCCTCCTGAGCTATTCTTCCCTTTGAGTCAATTTTGTTTTTAACTCTCTTGCCGACAAGAGCATAGATTACGGCATAGATTGGAGTTCCGAGAATAAGACCGAGCACACCGAACATTCCTCCGCCGACAATTACGCTGAACAGTACCCAGAAGCTTGAAAGACCGACCTGACTGCCGATAATCTTCGGCTTGAAAAGATTGCCGTCAAGCTGCTGAATTATAACTATAATGATTATGAAAATAATCATGTAAATAGGATCAATAAGCAAGAGGATAAAAGCACTCGGAATTGCACCGATGAACGGTCCAAAGAACGGAATAATATTCGTTACACCGATAAGAACCGCAATAAGCGGTGCGTACGGTAATTGACAAATTGACATTGTAATGAATGTGAGAACACCGAGAAAAGCCGCATCAATGATATCGCCAACGAGAAAACGACCGCATTTTGTATCTGTAATATCAACAATTTCATAAATCTTAGGAAGATACTTTATCGGAATAAAAGCAACAGCAAGCTTTTTTATCTGACGGCAAAGTGTTTCCTTTGCGGCAAGGAAGTAAACTGAAATAACGATTCCGAGCAGGAAGTTATACACACCGTTACACGTAGACATAATTGCGCTGAATACGGCATTTGTAGAGTTGCCGAGAAAACTGGTGATATTGCCTGCCGAAATAAGGTTTGTAATATACTTGAAGAAGTTGTTTATTACTTCACTTGCGTCAATTTCCATACTGAATGTATGGTTAATCCAATGCACCACTGTTTTTGTCATGTCAGAAAGTACGCCTGCATACTGCGGCAGGCTGTTAATAAGACTGAACAGGCTGGCTGCAATCTGCGGAACTACAATTGAGATTATAACAACAAAAATTGCTACTACAATTGCATAGGTTATAATAAGTGCAAGGGGTTTTCTGAAGTTAGCAAGGAATTTTCGCTTTCGCCCCATTCTGCCGAAAACTTTGGAGTAGAAAAATTTGTACGGATAGTTAAGGATGTAAGCAAAAAGGAATCCGATTGCAAACGGAGTGATGATGCCTGTTATCCAACCGATTGCCGACCACACAACATTCATATTATCTTTTACAAGTAAAAGAAATACTGTAAATGAAATGCAAATCAGCAAAGTTTTTAGCGAAAGCAGTTTTTTCATTTAGACAACTCCTTAAAATAATGACATCTGTGAGCTTTCAGGCAAATCCTTGAGAACTCCGACATCTTTCAGTGTTTCAATAACAGCCTTAGTAACCTTTGTTTTTATCTGCATATCTTCAATTGAAAGATATTCTGTGTGCTTGCCCGTTTCTGCGAGTGAATCTGCGGCGGCGCCGCCTACACCGGGTAAGGATGAAAACGGAAGTCTGATTTTTCCGTCCTCTACCTTGAACATTTTAGCCTCGGATTTGTAGATGTCAACAGGAAGAAATTCAATTTTTCTTGCCATCATTTCGTTGACAATCTGCAAGGTCTGGAACTCTGCTTCATCCTTGGCTGTTGCTTCGTGAACACTCTGTTTTTGTTTTATGTTGTTCATCTTGTCACGGACAGCCTGATGTCCCTGCATGGCAATTGCACCGTCAAGATTTTCACTTCGTACGGTAAAGTATGCCGCATAATATTCAACGGCCTTGTGAACCTTGTACCAACCGAGTCTGAGCGTTGCAATCATATAGGCTGCGGCATGGGCTTTCGGGAACATATACTTAATTTTCATACATGAATCAATATACCATTCGGGAACATTGTGTTCACGCATAGCCTTGAAGTGTTCTTCCGTAAGAAGTTTTGTTGCGTTACCTTTACGGACAATCTCCATTATTTTGAATGCCATGCCCGGTTCAAGACCTTTGTGCATAAGATAAGTCATAATCGAGTCACGAGTACCGATTACTTCAGAAATTGTACAGGTTCCGTTATGAATAAGTTCCTGAGCGTTTCCGAGCCATACATCGGTACCGTGCGAAAGACCTGCAATCTGCAAAAGGTCGGTAAAGGTTTTGGGCTGTGCCTCAATGAGCATTCCTCTTACGAAAGCAGTACCGCATTCAGGAAGGCTGAATGTACCGGTTTTTGAGTCGATATCCTCCTCAGTAACTCCGAGTGCTTTCGGAGAAGTAAACAGCGACATAACCTCGGGATCGCTCATTGAAACTTTCATTACGGGGATACCTGTGTAGAGTTCGAGATAGTGATAGATCGTCGGAACATCGTGTCCGAGCTCATCAAGTTTTGTGATTGTATCATGAATTGAATGGAAGTCGAAGTGGGTTGTAATGTTATCTGAGTTCACATCATTTGCAGGATGCTGAACAGGGCAGAAATCGTAAACATCGTTTGTTCTCGGTACAACAACCATACCACCGGGGTGCTGACCTGTGGTTCTCTTAACTCCCGTACAACCGATTGCAAGACGCTTTTCCTCAGCCTTGTGCATTACAAGACCTCGCTCCTGTGCAAACTTCTTAACGAAGCCGAGTGCTGTTTTTTCGGCTACGGTAGAAATTGTTCCCGCTTTGAACACATTATTCTTACCGAAGAGCTCTTCCGTGTAACGGTGAGATTTTGACTGATACTCACCGCTGAAGTTAAGGTCGATATCAGGCACTTTGTCGCCTTTAAAGCCAAGAAATGTTTCAAACGGAATTTCGTGACCGTCCTGATCCATAAGAGTGCCGCATTCGGGACAGTTTTTTGGCGGCATATCAAAGCCTGAGCCGTAACTGCCGTCTGTGATGAACTCGCTGTGTTTGCAGTTTGGACATACATAGTGCGGACAAAGCGGATTAACCTCCGAAATACCGGACATAGTAGCTACGAAGGAAGAACCTACCGATCCTCGTGAACCGACAAGATATCCGTGTGCCTCACTGTCTGCAACAAGCTTTTGCGCAGTCATATAAAGCACGGAGAATCCATAGGTTGTGATTGAATTAAGTTCCTTGTCAAGTCTTGCCTTTACGATTTCAGGCAATGGATCACCGTATTTCTCTTTTGCTCTTTTCCATGTAATGTCAATAAGCTGTTCCTGTGCGCCCTCAATGTTAGGCGGGAATGTACCCTTTGGAATAGGTCTGATATATTCGCACATATCGGCGATTTTATTGGGATTTTCTACTACATACTCATAGGCTTTATCCTTACCGAGCCATTCAAATTCCTTGAGCATTTCAGCAGTTGTTCTGAAATAAAGCGGAGCTTGCTGTTCGGCATCTTTAAAGCCCTGACCTGCCATAAGAATTTTTCTGAATTCGGAATCTGTCGGATCCATAAAGTGGACATCGCAGGTTGCGCATACAGGCTTGCCGAGTTCTTTTGCAAGCTTAATTATTGTACGGTCAATTTCATGAAGTTCGTCAACAGAATTAAATCTGCCGTCACGAATCATAAAGCTGTTATTGCCTGCAGGCTGAATTTCAAGATAATCATAGAATGACGCAATCTGTTTGAGTTCGCCCCACGGCTTGCCCTCAAGAATTGCCATATAAAGCTGACCTGCACAACAAGCTGAGCCGATTATGAGTCCCTCTCTGTACTTCACAAGCTCACTTTTGGGAATTCTCGGCTTTTTATAGAAATAATTAAGATGACTGTAAGAAATAAGTCTGTAAAGATTTTTAAGACCTGTTTTATTCTTTACAAGAATAATCTGGTGATAGGTCGGAAGCTTTTTAAAATCTCCGCCTGCTATCTTTGTATTAATGTCGTTTGTTTTTGTTATACCGTAATCATCTGTAAGTCGCTGACAGAGATTTATAAAAATTCTCGCAAGCATTTCGGCATCATCGGTTGCTCTGTGATGATTGAAGTCGCCGAGCCTTAAAAATTTTGCAACCGTATCAAGCTTGCAGTTCTTGATATCTGTGAGAATCGCTCTTGAAATTGCAACCGTGTCGATTGAAGTATAGTTATATTCCCTGCCCATATCTTCACAGGCTTTTGCTATGAAGGAAGTATCAAAGGGAGCATTGTGGGCAACAAGCACATTGTCACCGGCAAATTCAAGAAATGCACCGACCGCCTCGCTCTGCGACGGAGCATCCTTTACCATATTGTCGGTAATGCCCGTAAGCTGAGTGATTTTCTGCGGAATCGGCATTTCAGGATTTGCAAAGGTTGAAAAAGTATCGGTGATGACACCGTTTTCAACCTTGACTGCGCCGATTTCGGTAATCTTGTCACGGGCGGCTGAAAGACCTGTTGTTTCTATATCAAAGCAAATGAATGTGCCGTCAAAACCTGTGTCGGCATCACCTTTTACAGACTCTACGAGGTCATCCATAAAGTATGCCTCAACACCGTATATGATTTTAATTTTCTCTTCGTCTTTGTTGATTTTATCTGCAGCTTTCATTGCATCGGGAAAAGCCTGTGCGACACCGTGGTCAGTAATTGCAACGGCTTTGTGTCCCCACTGATAAGCACGGTTTACAAGGTCACCTGCCGATGTTACGGCATCCATCTGCGACATATTTGTATGCATATGGAGTTCAACGCGCTTTTTCTCGGCATTATCTACTACTTTTACTTTTTGAGCCGTACCGATTGAACGGGCATTTACAACAAGTTCGCCTGCATATTTATCGTACTCAACATCACCCTGAACAACGATTGTATCGCCCTTTTTAATATTATCAATTACGGCTGATTCCTTGATTGAATTGAATACTTTAGCTGTTGTTGAACCCGTATAATCGGTTATGTCGATAGTGAAAATATTTTTGTCACCGCTTTTAGTGACTTTCTTTTCAATATCAAATACATCGCCCCACACCACAATTCTTCCCGAATCACCTGAGATTGAAGAAATGGGAATCATTTTCCCTCTGATTGAACGACCGTATAACGGACGGATTGAGGACTGAATAATCTGCGGTGTTGCAAACTTGCCCTCACGAACTTCAATTTCAACAGTAGTGTTTTCAGCGTGTTTTTCTTCTCTTTTTTCTGCTGTTTCAACCTCTTCCTGATAGAATTCAGCGGCTTTCTGGAGATTTTCTCGGTTGATTTTCTCCTGAGCATCCTGAATAGCGGCTTTGTATTCTTCGCTGTTTTCTTCAATCTCAAAGGTTCCGGTATAATTAACGGAAATGTAAAGATTGAATTCTTCCGAAACGAGTTTTATAAGTGCTTTGTCAAAGCCTTTACTGTCAAGGAGAGTTTTTCCGCCGTTAAGAAGATTTATCGTAAGTGTATTGTTTTCAAACCTAACCTCAGCATTGTTGAGAGTTCCGTTAATACTCGGAATATCTCGCCTTACGGCTGCATATAGCTGAGGAAAATAATCAGCGGAAAACAACTCTGTCGGAAAATGCGGTTTTATTACAGTATGATACGCAAGTGTCTTGGTAATCAGCTTTTCCGTGTCAAAAAGCGTATTACGCTCAACGAGCCCGTTGAATTTTACTGCTAAGGTAATCAAACGGGCTTGTTTGTTAATATTAAGTTGTGTCAGTTCTCCCTGTGAAATCTGTTGCGGCAGTTTAATGCCGAATTGGGAGTCAAAGACTTCTCCTAATGTTTTCATATATGTCCTTCTGTCATATTACAGCAAATGTATTTTGACTGCTGATAGAGTTATAATTTTTCTACTTCTTCCAAAAGTGCGTCAACGAGTTTATCTTCCGGAACTTTGCGAAGAATTTCGCCTTTTTTGAATACAAGACCGCAACCGTCACCGCCTGCGATGCCGATATCAGCTTCTCTTGCCTCTCCGGGACCGTTTACAACGCAACCCATTACCGCTACTTTGATATTCTTTTTACAGTTTCTGAGTTTATCTTCAACCTCGTTTGCAATCTTCACAAGGTCAATTCTTGTTCTTCCGCAAGTCGGACACGAAACAAATTGAACTCCGTCTTTCTCAATGTCAAGAGCCTTGAGGATATCATGAGCGGCATAAACTTCCTTTACAGGATCGGCTGTGAGTGAAACTCTGATTGTATCGCCGATACCATGGAGGAGTAATGCACCGATTCCGGCAGAAGATTTGATAATACCCATTCTTTCTGTTCCTGCCTCTGTAACACCGAGGTGAAGCGGATAATCACACCTTTCTGCTGCAAGCTCATAGGCTTTAATCATAGTAGAAACGGTTGAACTTTTCATTGAAAGAACAATATCGTTGAAATCAAATTTTTCAAGAAGTGACGCATGGTACAAGGCGCTGTCGCAAAGTGCCTCGGGTGTGGGATGACCGTATTTTGCAAGGATTTCCTTTTCAAGAGAACCTGAGTTAACACCGATTCTAATCGGAATGCCACGCTGTCGGCAAGCGTCTGCCACCGCCTTTACCCTATCGTCTGATCCGATGTTACCCGGATTGATACGGATTTTGTCGATGCCTGCCGCACACGCCTCAAGCGCAAGCTTATAGTCAAAATGGATATCGGCTACAATCGGGACGCTTACAGCCTCTTTGAGGGCAGGAATAAGCTTTACTGCATCTTTATTAGGAATAGCTGCACGAATAATTTCGCAACCGGCCTCTTCAAGCTCTTTTGCCTGTCTTACAGAACCCTCAATATCGGTTGAGGGAATGTTGAGCATTGACTGAACGCTTACTTTAGCACCGCCGCCAATTTTTACATTGCCGGCAGTTACCTGAATTTTACTTCCCATAAAATTTCCTCCGTTTGTCTACATTCCGGGGAATGTTCCCGTTACAAGCTGGAACACATCTTTCACCGAAATAATAAGCATAAATGCAAGCAACAGAACAAGACCTACTGTATTTACAATCTGTTCTGCCTTTCTCGGAATCGGCTTTTTGAATATCCATTCAATCAGCAAAAATAAGAATCTTCCGCCATCAAGCGCCGGGAACGGCAACATATTTACAATTCCGAGGTTTACCGTAATGAGAATCATTACAAAAAGAATGTTATTGACTGCATCTCCGAAGCCTGTTTGAAGTCCCATTGATGCAACCTGAGTGACAGCTGTAGCAATACCAACAGGACCTGACATATCGTTGAATGTAAATCTGCCCTGAACAAGCCACACCAGAGATGTCCACACGGTTTTTGCCATTGAACAGGTCTGTGTGAATGTTTCACCGAGGACAGTACCGACATTTTTCTCAATCGGTTCAACTGCAAAGTCAAACGCAACAGTAGGTTTGTTTTCCTTTTCGGCATCCTCATCAGCGTAATAGGTAAAAAACTGTACATTTTCAAGTGTTATTTCTTTGCCGTCACGAACAACTTTTACATCACCCATGAATCTCGGTCTTGATGTAGTTGTGTCTATTTCGGGCGTTTTATACTTTGACATATCATATGATTTGTCAAGTGCATAAATTGACTTGCAAGTTTCGTCAAGAAGTTTTTTAGCCTCGTCTTTGCTTGCAGCCTTATTTATTTTTGAACAACCCTCAGAAAGAGCATTGTAGTATTTTTGAAGTTCATCCTTTGAAAGAGACTCATCTTTTGCATACTTATTATATACACCGCAAGCGGCAGATGTTGCTCTTTCTTTGTATACTTCAAGTGTGTTGCCTTCCACTGTTTCATATGGAAGAGTTGAGATTGCAAACTGCAAATCTCGTGAATTCCAAATTGAATAACCGTTCACTTCAACAATCTTATCCCCTGTTTGTAAACCTGTGTTTGCAGTAAATGCATTGGGTTGAAACTGAGATATTGTAGTTGAACTGTAGCTGTCAGCCTGAACGGTAAAGGCAAACATCATAACAAAACCGAGAAGAATATTCATAACCGCACCTGCGATTATGATAATCATTCTCTTCCAAACTTTTGCGTTATTAAAAGCACCTTTTTCTTCACTGTCTTCATCCTCTCCTTCCATGGCGCAGTAACCGCCTATAGGAAAAAGACGAAGCGAGTACCTTGTTTCGCCTTTAACAAAACTGATTATTTTCGGTCCCATTCCGAGTGCAAATTCATTTACCTTTACACCCGAAAGCTTTGCGGTAATAAAATGACCGAATTCGTGAGAAAAAATTATAAGCTCAAAAAGTAATATTCCTATTACAATGAGAGCCACAACTGTTAAAATTTGCATTAAAATAAATCAACTCCAAAATATTCATTGCCGTTGCAAAGACAGCATTGAAAAATATTACCGCAAATTATAGCTTAGAGAGTACATACTCTCTTGCAAGTTTATCTGCCTTTAACACATCATCAATGCATAAAGGCTCAAAATTGTCTATGTTATCAATTGCACCCATAACAAGGTCACCGATTTCAAGAAAAGTGATTTTACCTTCTCTGAAAAGACGGTTAGCCTCCTCATTAGCACCGTTGGCAATTGCTGTTGCAACGCCTCCGAGTGAAAGAGCTTTTTTACAGGCTCTCAGACATTTGAAAGTATCATAGTCAGGTTCAAAAAAAGTCATTTTGCCGATTTGAGCAAGACTTAATTCGCCGACAGGTGACTCATATCTTTCCGGATATGTAATTGCATACTGTATCGGAATCCTCATATCGGGAAGTCCAAGCTGTGCAATTACGGAATTATCTACATATTCTATGAGAGAATGTATGATACTTTCACGATGAACAACAACATCAATGTTTCCGGGCTGAACATCAAAAAGCCATCTCGCCTCAATGATTTCAAGACCTTTGTTCATCATTGTAGCAGAGTCGATGGTTATTTTTGCGCCCATACTCCAATTTGGATGATTGAGAGCCTCATTAACTGTTACATTCTTTAAGTCTTCGACTGTTTTGCCAAAGAACGGGCCGCCGGATGCTGTAAGAATGAGCTTTTTAAGCATTTTCTTTTCAGGCATTCCCTGCAGGCATTGGAAGATAGCGGAATGTTCACTGTCAACGGGAAGAAGCTTCACACCGTTCTTCTTTACCGCATCACATACAAGCTTACCGCCTGTTACAAGCGTTTCCTTGTTTGCAAAAGCAATATCTTTTTTAGCGTTTGCCGCTGCAAGTGTAGGCTTTAAGCCTACCATTCCGACAACCGAATTTACAACAAGGTCGGCATTCTCAAGCGTTGCCGCCTCAATAAGTCCGTCCATACCGCTTAAAACACGGGTGTTTGTATCTTTTATATTATCTTTGAATTCTTTAGCTTTTTCTTCGTTAAAAACCACTGCAAGTTCAGGTTTGTATTTTCTTACCTGTTCTTCAAGCAGCTTTATATTTGTTGACGCCGTGAGCGCGGAAACTTTTAAATTAAGTTTATCTGCAACATCAAGCGTCTGAGTTCCGATTGAACCCGTCGATCCGAGAATTGAAAGTGAATTTACCATTTTAGTTTACCCCACTGTTATGAAAGGTATGAATTGATTGATTGCCACAAGAACAGGGGCAGTAAATATTATGCTGTCAAACCTGTCAAGCATTCCGCCGTGACCGGGGAAAATTGAACCGTAGTCCTTGATTCCGTAATTTCTTTTGATAAGTGAAAAGCTTAAATCACCGAGAATTGAAACAGGAGCGTCAATTACACCGAGAAGAATCAATGCCCAGAAATTAATGTTAGCGTCCGGCATAACCAAAAATTTGAACACAAGTCCGATAATTACTGCTGTAAGGTCGCAGAAAAGTATTCCGCCGATTGCGCCCTCAACAGTCTTTCTAGGGCTGATTTTCGGGCAAAGTTTGTGCTTGCCGAACGATGCTCCGATAAAAAAGCCGCCTGCGTCTGCCATCCACGGTAATGCGAAAATACATATATAGCAGAAAGTAATTGATACAGATGATGCACAGGCAATCGGTACAGCACTCATTCCAAAAGAAATTAAAAAAGTTCCGAACACTGAATATGCAACATCGGCATAGTTTGTCTTTTCGTGTTTAAAAATCATTACAGCAAAGACTGTCAGTATAAAAGCAAAAATCAAAACATACAGATACTTTGTTGTAACTAAAACCGAAAGCAGAAAAGTAAACAGCATACAAGGTATTGAAAGGTGAAATTTATAAAGCATCTTTCTTGCATGAAGGTACTCGCCTGTCATAAATGCCGAGAATGCTCCTATGACTATGCCTACAAATGGGTGCCAAAGTTCCGAAATAAACAGAACGATCAGCAGTATTGGTATTCCTATTACGGCTGTCAGCAGCCGTGGCTTGAGGGATTTCATTTTATATCAACTCTCATCAGACTCCACCGTATCTTCTGTTTCTGGAGGAGTATATTTTTAACGCTTCGTCAAGGTCTGATTTCTGAAAATCAGGCCAAAGCTTGTTCATTATAACAAATTCCGTGTAGGCTGACTGCCACAAAAGGAAATTTGAAATTCTGTATTCACCGCTCGGTCTGATAATAAGGTCGGGATCTGGCTGACCTGCGGTATAAAGATAATTTGAAAAAAGATTTTCTGTTATGTCATCGGAAGAAATTTTTCCGTTTCTGACATCTTCGGAAATATTTCTAACGGCTCTGACAATTTCGTCACGACTGCCGTAATTCATAGCTATATTGAGGACCATACCGTCACGGTCTTTTGAACTCTCCTCGTTTTCAATCATAAGTTCACGAAGTTCGTCGTTAAAACCCGACTTGTCACCGATGAATTTTACCACAATACTGTCATCCTTAAAATCTTCAAGCGCTTCATTAAGATATGATTTAAAGAGCGACATTAGTGCATCAACTTCCTCCTGCGGTCTTTTCCAGTTTTCGGTTGAAAAAGCATATACGGTAAGGTACTTTATTCCGATATCGGAACAGTATCTTGTTATGGTTCTGAAAGTTTTCGCACCCTGACGGTGACCTGCTTTTCTCGGAAGTCCTCTTTTCTTTGCCCAACGGCCGTTGCCGTCCATAATAATTCCGATATGTGAAGGCAGATTGAGGTCTGTAACCTCAATCTGCTCATCTTTTTTCTTTGAGAAAAAAGCCATATTACATCTCCAAAATTTCTTTCTGCTTTACTGCAGAAACGCTCTCAACTTCTTTGATATACTTATCTGTAAGATCCTGAGCTTTCTTTTCGCCCTGCTTGAGATCGTCCTCTGTAAGCTCGCCGTCCTTCTTCATAGCTTTAAGCTTGTCGATAAGTTCACGGCGGACATTACGAATCTGAATCTTTGTTTCCTCAGCAATCTTCTGAACATCTTTTACGATTTCTTTTCTTCTGTCCTCTGTGAGGGGCGGGAAAATAAGACGAATAATCTTACCGTCATTCTGTGGGTTGATGCCGATATCGGAAGTCTGGATAGCCTTTTCAATCTGTCTTAATACAGACGCATCCCATGGCTGAATGGTAAGAGTTCTTGCCTCTGTAACAGATACTGCGGCAAGCTGGTTTACGGGTGTGGGTGCTCCGTAATAGTCAACCTTTACCTTATCAAGAACTGCGGGATTTGCTCTGCCTGCTCTAATTTCTGAAAATTCCGTGCGCATATGCTCAAGTCGTCTGTCCATACTTTCGCCGGCTTTTTTTAACTGTGTCTGCATATTTATGCCTCCTGTGTAATAATTATTGTTAAAAAGTCAGTAAAAAATTCAAATTAATTGTTGGCTGTTACGATTGTACCGATGTTTTCACCGCATACAGCTTTGTAGATATTTTCGGGATCTTCGATACTGAATACAAGAATCGGAAGATTATTGTCCTTGCAAAGCGATGCCGCTGTGCTGTCCATAACAGCGAGATCTTTGTTGAGAACATCATGGAAAGAAATTGTATCGTATTTCTTTGCATTCGGGTTTTTCTTGGGATCGCTGTCATATACACCGTCAACCATAGTAGCCTTCATTACGATATCAGCCTCAATTTCTGCCGCACGAAGAGCCGCTGCTGTGTCTGTGCTGAAGAACGGGTTGCCTGTTCCGCAACCGAATACTACTACTCTGCCCTTCTGAAGGTGAAGAACTGCTTTGTTTCTGATGTACGGCTCTGCAATCTGATGCATAGCGATAGCTGTCTGAACACGAACATTAACTCCAAGCTGTTCGAGTGCATCACAAACACCGAGTGCATTGATTGTTGTTGCAAGCATACCCATATGATCGGCTCTTGTTCTGTCCATTTCGCCTGAACTTCTGCCACGCCAGAAGTTGCCGCCGCCTACTACGATGCCGACTTCTACGCCTGCGTCAACACATTCTTTAATAGGCTTGCAGATTTTGAGAACAGTTTCAAAATCAATTCCGTGTTTCATTTCGCCTGCAAGTGATTCGCCTGAAAGTTTTAATAATACTCTTTTATATTTTGGTTTCATACATAACACCCCATGGTAATTTATAATTACTAATATAATACAATATCTTGTAGGGTTTGTAAAGGTTTAGTGGCAGTTTTTTGAATAAATAACCGAAAGCTGAATGGTTATGTCATATGAAATGCTGAAAAATTATTAAAAATGACCGTAAATGCACTGTATGTGCTAACTCTTCACTGTAAATCCGTTGACAACAAATCTTGCCATACGATACAATTATATATATGAAAAACAACACCTTTTATTAAGAAAAACAGGTCAAAAAAATAACGCTGAACCTAAAATAAAGTTCAGCGTTTGTGGCGGAGAGAAGGGGATTCGAACCCCTGATACGGTGTTCACCGTATACATGATTTCCAATCATGCTCCTTCGGCCAGCTCGGACATCTCTCCAAACGACCTGTTTATTATATCAAATGAAATCAGAAAAATCAAGTGAGATTTTGAAATATTTTAATTTTATGTGGCGAACTATGAAAAAACTATTTTCCATTATTTTAATTTTGGTAGCTTTATTGAAAATATCTTTAACAAGTGCATTTGCAACCGCAAGCGTTAGTTTTGAAATGCAGAATGCAGATATGAAGCCGAACAGACTGTTCAGCGTTGCACTTTCCGCAAATTCCGGCAATCAACTTTCTGCCGCAACATTTGAATTTACATATGACCCCGATTATATCGAATTCAGAAAGGTTAAAGCAGTGAATAACGGCTCAAAAATTCAGGTCAACAAGAAAAGCGGCAAGGTTAAAGTTGTTTTTCTTAATTCTGAAGGACAAAATATTTCGGGCGGAAGCGATGTCTTAACGCTTGATTTCAAAACAATAAAAGAAGGTACTGCGTATATTGACTACACAGTGAATCAATGTGTTGATTCCGATGTGAACTTTATGGATGTTGGAAGTTGCACTGCATCGTGTATCAGAATATATAAAAATGCATCGGGAACGGTTAGCGGCGGAAGTTCCTCGTCAAGCAATGAAAACAGCACGCAAGCTACAGGAAAGAGCGGTAAAAGTAAACACCCGACCGAGCCTACAACCGTTAATGCCTCAGATGACGAATATATTGATTACAATCCCATTAAAGATAAGCAAATAAAATTTTTCCTTGCCGGCATGGGCATAACTGCGGGATGCTTGGCTATATTGGCTGTTGCATATGCAATCGGTAAAAAATCAGCTCAGAAGAAAGCTGAAAAAGAGAAAAATCACAATGACAATACTCTTGAAAACAAGACTTCCGATGATTGATTCGGGAGTCTTTTACTTTGCCTTTCTTCCCTGCGTGATATCACGCTTTGCAAATTCACGGTTGATTGAGTTTAAAACACGCTTTTTGTCGGCACTCCACATGGGTGCAACGAGCAGTTTTTTATCCCCGTCACCTGTTAAACGGTGAATTACAACATTTTCAGGCAACACTTCAACGCAATCGCAAAGAATATCAATATAATCCTCCATTGAAAGCACATCAAATTTTCCGCTTTCATAGTCATCACACAAGTCTGTGTTTTTTAAAATATGCAACAACTGCAGTTTAATTCCGTCGGTTTTACTGCCTGCATATTTTACAGATTCAAGCATCATTTCTTTAGATTCGTTTGGAAGTCCCAAAATAATGTGTGTAATTACATTGATTCCGATTTTATGAAGATTTTCTGTAGCTGAATCATAAACGGATAGCGGATACATTCTTCTTATATAATCTGCCGATTTTTCATGAATGGTCTGCAATCCGAGTTCTACCCAGACAGGTTTTATCTTGTTCAGTTTTTCAAGAAGACCTAACACATTATTTCCCAGGCAATCGGGACGGGTTGCGATTGAAAGGGCAACAATGTCGGGTTCTGAAATTGCATCTGTAAATATTTTTTCAAGATATTCAACAGGCGCATAGGTATTTGTGAACGGCTGAAAGTATGCAATAAACTTTTTACAGTCGGATTTATTTTTTATTCGCAGTTTAGCCTGATCGATTTGTCCGTGAACAGGAAGAAGTGCATCGGAGGCAAATTCTCCGGAGCCTCCCCTACTGCAAAAAATACAGCCCCTTGTTCCGAGGGTTCCGTCACGATTCGGACAGGTCATATTACCATTCAGCGAAATTTTGTACACCTTTTCACCGAATGTATTTTTGAGATACTTATTAAGGGAGTAGTAATTCATAATAAAACACCTGATAAATTAAAAAGGTCGGCAGAAAAGCCGACCTTTGTGTCTTTCGACATATTAGAGAGGAAATCTATGAAAAGTTCTTGTAAGCATTATCTATGTGAAGTTAAAGTGTTTTTTTGTTTATCTTTAACTTACAAGCATATAATAACTGTCTTATGTGACAGAAAATTGAACGCTTGTGTAAAGTAATGTGAAAGTTTAAAAAGATTATGAGAACTTTCTGATATATTCAAGAAACTTTGCATAGAGCTTGTCCTCAAGCTCTTCAAGAGTATCATCTATACCGCCGTTAAAAAACATTTTATTGTGCTTTGAAAGTGAAAGGTATGCACCAATCACACTCTTTCTGACTTCATCCTGCAAATCCTCTCCGAGTTCATTGCCGCAGGAAAGTCCGAGATAGATGTTGCCGTCAACAAGCTGTGACGCAACAGCTGCATTTTTCAATTCAAAAGAATTGAATTTGCCAAGTCCGGTTGCAAACTCACGGAGCGAGAACTCCTCTTCACCTTTCTTGTATTTTTTTTGTTTTTCTGAAATTTCATTTTCACAGACTTCAAGCGAAAAGTTTCCGCCGGTAATATATTCGTGCATATAATCCGGATTTGTAGCAAGAACATTGTAAAGTCGCATTGAGTTCACGGCTGTTTCAAGACAGGAAAATGATGCAAACTGCATATTGCTGTCATTCAGCTTGATGAAACTGTACATATTCTGAAAAACAGACTTGTTGATTACAAGCAAAACAAGTCTTTCGCCCTCACGCACATCAGACAAAAGAGGACTCGTTAGATACGACATGGTAAATTTATACGACTTATTTACATAGTCACTCAATAAATCCAAAAATCCGTTTAAAAAATCATTTTCTCGTATTGTAAATTCAAACATATATTCACCTATCTAAACAATTCCATATCTGCGTTGTAGAGGTCATTCCTTGTGATGTCGATATCACAGGAAACCAAAAAACGGTTTTCAAAAGCCGATATAAGCAGATTCGGATTCACATTATCGGAGCTGCCTGCCGACAAAACAACATCAAGTTCTGCAAAGTCGAATTTTTCGGTTACTGCAAAGCTCTTTATACCCTGTTTTATGTCAACGGTTTTTATGCCTTTTTTAGATTTCTTTTCAACTTCAATACTTTCGCTTGTCAGCATTTCTTTGAGTTGTTCGCATACTGTACGGGAGTTTTCATCGTCACAGGAAATCTTGATTGTAAATGATGCAAAAGCAATCTTTCCGGCTTTCATAACGGGTTCCGTTACATCAAACACACGAAGTCCTCTCGGCAGACAACCGTTAAGCCTTGAAATGATTTCTTCAAACGGAAAGCTTTCATCCTCAAGCTTGACATCCATACATTCGTTTACACCTCTGAAACCAAGCGAAAGCGGCAACGGGAATGTTGCAAACGGATGCGGGTTAAATCCTTCTGTATGCCAGATAGGGATTTTGCTCTTGTGCAATGCACGGAGCATACATCGATTGAGGTCAAGGTGCGAAATATAGCGACATTCAAAATCTTTTTTAAACCATATTCTTACGCTTTTCAAAACACACACCCTTTCCGTATTTAGCCGCACCGCAGTTGTTGCATTTCAGTCTGCAATGCGGTGTTGTTGTATCTGCGTACGCTTTTTTACATTCTCTGATAAGGAAATCCTTAGTTACACCGTAGTCAATATGATCCCACGGAAGAATTTCATCAAAACTTCTGTGTCTGTTTGCATAAAATGACGGATCAACACCGCATTCATCAAAGAGTTCAAGCCACTTTTCAAGGCTGAAACAATCATTCCAACCGTCAAAATGAAAACCTCTTTCACATGCAAGCTCCATTACCTTACAAAGTTTTCTGTCACCCCTTGCAAATACTGCTTCAAGGTAGCTTGTATCGGCATCGTGATAGTTAAACTGAATTTTTCTTGTTGTAATACTGTCCTTGATGTGCTGTTGCTTTTCATGAAGAACAGGGATTGTATCCTGCGGTTCCCATTGAAACGGGGTGAACGGTTTTGGTACAAAAGAGGATGCAGACACGGTTACACGCACCGACTTGCCCTTTGGCTTGTCGGGACATTTGTAATATGCATCAACTACAGACTGACCAAGACCGGCAATTGCGGCGACATCGTCCATTGTTTCGGTAGGCAGACCAATCATAAAATAGAGTTTTACCGTAGTCCAGCCGCCTGCAAATGCAGTTGTGCAAGTCTGCAAAAGTTCATCTTCACGAACATTTTTATTGATAACATCACGCATACGCTGACTGCCTGCCTCCGGAGCAAAGGTAAGTCCGCTCTTGCGTACGGTTTTAATCTTATTCATAATGTCATCTGTAAAGCCGTCAACACGCAGTGACGGAAGTGAAATGCTGACTTTTTCGTCTTTGCTCCACTCATTCAGCTTGTCAAGCAACGGTACAATCTGACTGTAGTCACTTGAACTGAGTGAAGATAGCGAAACTTCATCGTAACCCGTGTTATCACATAATGCTCTGCATTGTTTATTTATAGTTTCGGGAGATTTTTCACGGACGGGACGGTAAATCATACCTGCCTGACAGAAACGGCAGCCTCTTATACAGCCACGGAAAATTTCCTGAACCGCTCTGTCATGAACTATCTCAACGAGCGGAACTACAAAATTATCAGGATAGAACGACTTGTCCATATCAAGCATAATACGCTTGTGGATTTTAGCGGGAGCATCTCCTTTTGGAGTGAATGACTTGATTGTGCCGTCCTCGTTATATGTTACATCATAGAGTGCAGGAACATATACACCCTCAATTTTAGATGAGAGTTCAAGAAACTCCTGTTTTGATTTACCCTCGGCTCTGCACCTTCTGAAAAGTTCAATAACCTCAAGGTCAACCTCTTCTCCCTCACCAATGAAGAAAATATCGACAAAATCTGCAATCGGCTCGGGGTTGCAGGCACACGGTCCGCCTGCAACTACTATGTTTTTAAGTTCTTTTCTGTCACAGCTTTTAATCGGCACACCCGAAAGCCTGAGCATATTGAGCATATTTGTAAAGCTGAGTTCATACTGGAGAGTAAAACCGATAAAGTCAAAATCGGACACGGGATCTCCGCTTTCAAGCGCATAAAGCGGAATATTGTGTTTTATCATCTCTTCTTCCATATCAACCCATGGGGCAAAAACTCTTTCGCACCAAATGTACGGCACAGCGTTCATAAGACTGTAAAGAATTTTCATTCCGAGATGGGACATACCTACTTCATAGGTATCGGGAAAGCAGAAGGCAAATCTGCAATCTACTTTCTTTTTATCCTTGATTACTTCGTTGAGTTCACCGCCGACATATCTTCCCGGCTTTTGAACTTTCAGAAGTAATTTTTCAACTTCTTTGCTGACCATAGAAATCCTCCGTCAGTAGTACCTGTTGTTTTTACATAAAAGTGACGCAATGAGATACGTACACACAAACAACAGCGAAAAATTATATTTTGAATTTAGCAAAACCATAAAGCCGAGTACCGTCAGCGGAAAAAGAATTATAACAGCAGTTATATTTATGATTCTTTCGGCTGATTTTTCCGAGAATTTTCTGCTCAGAATAACATACATAAGCTGTCCGCCGTCAAGCGACATAACCGGCAGCATATTAAAAAGTCCCGTGCAAAGGTTCGCCATGGCAATCGGCAATAAAAATTCACTATTACATAAGTATAGCAGATAAAACAGAATAAAACAAATGAAATTGACTAAAGGTCCGAAAAAAATTATAAAAATGTTCTGACGGGTTGTGTTTAACTGCCTTGAAGAGTTGGTAATCTTGATTTCAAACAGCGAAATTTTGATTTTATCAGGCGGAGATTTGCAAATGAGCATTGCAAAAAGATGACCGCACTCATGAATAATCACAGCCATAACGCAACATAGAAATCCTAAAAATATATTCAGTATCACACATATTGCTCCAAGACAAACGAGTGAATACGAAACCGTAAAATCAATGTTCAGCAGACGAAACTTCATCGCTTGTTGCAGTAAACAGGTTTGATAAATCTATTTTATTATCGCCCGTATCAAAAACAACGGATTTTTCAAGGTTTGAATAGTACCATTCCCGTGTTGCGGCATAGACCTCACCGCCGAATAAATTAAGCAAAAAAGCCGCAAGAGCTATAATAATACAACACACAAGCTGAATCGTTATCACAAGCTGTTTCGGAGAATTTTTCTTTTCATCACTATTTTCAGCCGATAAAGAGTTCACATCCTCCTCATCTGAATCAAGCTCCTCTGATACCTTCGGGTATTCCGAATATGAAACAGATTTCCAGTCATCGTCATATGTAATGGTATTTCTGTTATCATTATTTTCTGTCAAAAAAATCACCTCAATGCAATATATGCAATGAGGTGAACAAATTTAACTGCGTCATTCAATCTTTTGGTCAAGGCTTTTGAAATCGCCTTTTGTAAGGTTGACAAAAAATGCAATTGCAAGCATTAACGAGAAAAATTCCGCAATCGGGAAAGCATACCATACGGCTGTATAATCAAACACCATAGAAAGCACCCACGCAATCGGAAGAATGAGTACAAGCTGACGGCAGAATGACATAATAAGACTGCGCAGTCCCTTTCCGACCGCCTGAAAAAGTGTTGTAAAGATAATGCCGGCAGCAGCAGGAATAAAGCAAAGGCTTATGATTCTGAATGCAGGGACACCGATATCCATAATATCCTGTGTGCCACCAAACATAGCAATAAGCTGTTCGGGGATTGTCCACATAAGAATTGTGCCGACCGCCATAATAATTACGCCAATGATGATGCCGCGCTTTAAAGCGGAATACATTCTCTTTTTCTTTCTTGCACCGTAGTTATAACCGATAATCGGCATTACGCCCTGATTGAGTCCGAAACAAGGCATAAATACAAAGCTCTGTAATTTATAATATATACCGAGAACAGTAACGGCAGCCTCCGAAACAGCAAGAATTGCATTGAGTCCGATAATCATAACGGAACCTATTGACTGCATAATTACAGACGGAAAGCCTACAACATAAATAGATTTCAATGTGGAACCATTCAATTTGAAATGTTTGAACGAAACTTTAACTTCGTTATTCTTAAAGAAAAAAATGCAAAGGCAGAAAACCATACCGCAGAATTGACCGAATACAGTAGCAATTGCCGCACCGAGAACGCCCATTTCAGGGAAAATTCCTATACCGAAAATCAGGAGCGGGTCAAAAATAATATTTACAATTGCACCGAAAAGCTGGGATAACATCGGGAATATCATATTGCCTGTTGCCTGAAGCGTTTTTTCAACCATAATCTGTACAATTGAAAAGAACGAGAAGCAAAGTACAACCGTCAGATACTGGATTCCGTAATTTACAATAGCCTCATTCTGCGTGTACATTGCCATAAACGGGCGAACCGCAAAAAGTCCGAGCAATAAAAATATTACATAATTAAAAATACAGGTTACAAGACCGTGAGTTGCTCCGTCGTTTGCCTGAACAAAATTTTTCTCACCTAATTTTCTTGAAACAAACGAGTTTACACCGACTGCCGTACCGGCTGCAAACGCAATCAAAAGCATTTGCAGAGGATACGCAAGCGAAGTTGCGGTCAGTCCGTCTGCGTCATAGTTGCCGATAAAAATACTGTCAACAACATTATACATTGCCTGAATTGTCATTGAAAAAATTGCAGGCAGACTCATTGTTAGAATTAGCCTTGTCATTGGCATAGTTCCCATTTTGTTTTCATGGGGCTTTACTGAATTTTCCATATTTCCCATACTGATTCCTTTCTTATTCGCATACATATAGTTAGTTGATCTTTCGTATCTTCCTGTAAATCCAAAATGCAACAAGCATTACAGCCGTACCAAGCAACACACCGAAAAAGTCAATCCACATATCGCTTACCTGTCCCGATCTTCCCTCAACCCCAAGTTGGATTGTTTCATCAATAAAACAGGTAAACAATCCGATTGAAACAGTGTAGGGTATGAATTTTATCGGTTTGATTCGGTCAAATGAATACGCACATGAACAGAGCAATGCTCCCAGAACGGTATATTCCGTAAAATGAGCAAGCTTTCTGATTATGTGGTCCGAAAGATTCGGCTCAATTCCGAATAATTTTAAAATTACTGTGACAAAATCAAGGACGCTTTCACTCTCTTGTGCCGACTCAACTGACGGCATTGAAGAATGAATAAACGCAAATGCAATCACTGATGCGGTCAAAACAAACATAATTATTCTAAATCGCATTGAACAGGAATTCGTTTTCATCAAATCACTCCTAAATATATTTTACAGATTATTCAGTCAATGTCAACTTTTGAATAATTATTTATCATAATGTATAAATAAATCAAATTTTAAGGCTTTATTATGGAAGATTTTATCTTGCTCAAATATTGAAAAAAACTTTTAAATCTGTTATACTTATCAGGTATTGGCAAAATATAATTTCTAAGGAGCAAATATGTGGTATTTAATAGTATTTTTTATTTCAATGGTTCCGATAGTAGAAATCAGAGGTGCTGTGCCTGTTGCGGTTGCAAATGACTTAAATCTTTTTTGGACATATGTAATCTGCATTTTAGGCAATATGCTCCCGGTTCCGATTATCTACCTCTTTGCAAGAAAGGTTCTTGTTTGGGGTTCTGATAAGAAGTTTATCGGCAGATTCTTTTCTTTCTGTCTTGAAAAAGGCGAAAAAGGCGGCAGAAAGCTTGAGGCAAAAGCAGGCAACGGTATGTTTGTTGCACTTATGCTTTTCGTAGGCATCCCTCTTCCCGGCACAGGCGCATGGACAGGAACACTTGCGGCAAGTATTCTTGACCTCGGATTTAAGAAAAGCGTTATAGCCGTTATGTGCGGTGTTGTTATCGCAGGCATTATAATGGGTATTGGTTCGGTACTTGTTGCAAACGGAATCAACTTTATTTTTGCTCCGTAAATAATTTTGGGCAGCACATCGCTGCCCTTATTTTTTGGTGAATTTATAAAATGGAAAAGAAAAATATATATGATGCAATTATAATCGGCGGCGGTGCATCGGGACTTATGTGTGCAATCACAGCAAAGAAACATGACCGTTCAAAGAAAATTGCAATAATCGAAAAAAACGACAGATTAGGCAAAAAGCTGATGTCATCAGGCAACGGCAGATGTAACCTGACAAATCACTGTATATCTCCCGATAAATATGTCGGTTCTTTCAAAAAGCAGAGTAAAAAAATTTTTGAAAGATTCAGTGGCGATGAAATGACGAATATCTTTAAAAACTTCGGTCTTTTAAGTTTTTACGATAACGAGGGCAGATACTACCCGATAAGCAAACACGCCGCATCTGTTCTGGATGTTCTGCGCTTACAGGTTGAAACACTCGGAATAGATGTTTTCACAAAACAGAATGTCAATTCTATAAAAAAAGTTTCAAACGGTTTTAAAATTTCGTCTGATGACAGCAAGAAAAAGTACGATTTCATATGTAACAAGCTTGTGATTGCAAACGGTTCAAAAGCCGCACCTAAGCTTGGCGGAAACGCAAGTGCAATTGATTATCTTAAAAATTTCGGCCATAAGGTTGTTTCGTTCTCCCCTGCTTTATGCCCTGTTAAGGTTAAAAGCGATGTTTTGAAAACATTAAAAGGTCTGAGGGTTACAGGCGAGGCACGGCTATACGGTGAAAAAGAGCAGCTTGTCAAAGCCGAAACCGGAGAAATTCAGTTCACTGAAAATTCTTTATCAGGAATTTGCGTGTTCAATCTTTCATTGTTTGCTAAACCGAACGACAAAATAGTGCTTGATTTATTGCCCGATTATTCGGAAAATGAGCTGATTAAAATAATCAGACAACATATATCATTGTTTTCTGATTTGCCGTGTGAACAGCTTTTGACAGGGATTTTTCAGAAGAGAATTGGACAGACAATTCTGAAAATCAGCCGAGTTGATTTGTCAAAGATTTGTTCCAAGCTTTCAAAAGACGAAGTATCAGGAATTTGCAAAACAATAAAATCGATGTCATTTACAGTAAGCGGAAAAGAAGATTTCTCACACGCACAATGTGCTTTGGGCGGTGTTTTAGGCAAAGAAATTGACGAAAACACTATGATGAGTAAAATTGTGAAAAATCTTTTTATATGTGGTGAGGCAATTGACCTTTGCGGTGAATGCGGAGGATTTAACCTTCATTTTGCATTTGCCGGAGGAATTATTGCAGGAGAAAATTTATGATCAGAGTGAACAATATACATTTAAACCTTGACTACGATGATAAATCGGTTTGCAAGGCAGTTGCCCAACAGCTGAGGGTTGAAGAAAAATCAATAAAAAGCTGTAAGATTTTTCGCAGATCGGTTGACGCAAGAAAAAAGGACAGTATCTACTTTCTTACAACCGTTGACGCTGAACTTAATATCAACGAGGATAAAGTCTGCAAAAAGTGCGGTAACGCTCAAATTGCGAGAAAGTATGAATATAATCAGATGAAATTTGGCAATGCGCCCTCCCCCATTGTTGTCGGAGCAGGTCCGGCAGGATTGTTTGCGGCACTTATTCTGGCAAGAAGCGGTGCAAAGCCAATTCTTATTGAAAGAGGTCGTGATGTTGATAGGCGAACTGCCGATGTGAACAGGTTCTGGACAAGCGGTCAGCTTGACATAACTTCAAATGTTCAGTTTGGTGAAGGCGGTGCGGGAACATTTTCTGACGGCAAACTGAATTCAGGTACAAAAGATATAAGACAACGCAAGGTGCTTGAAGAATTTGTAAGCCACGGCGCACCCGATGAAATTCTCTATAACGCAAAACCGCATATTGGAACGGATATGCTAAAAGGAACAATAAAAAATATCCGCAACGAGATTATTGAACTCGGCGGAATGGTTATGTTTGAAACGAAGCTTGTTTCAATGGCTTTTAGTGATAACAAGCTGAAATCTATAACCGTTGAAACGGCTAACGGCGATGAAATTATAGAAACAGACAATGTTATTCTTGCAATCGGTCACAGTGCAAGGGATACTTTTGAGATGCTTTATGATTTAAAGTTGCCGATTGAGGCAAAGCCTTTCTCGGTAGGAGCAAGAATCGAACATCTTCGTGAAAAAGTTGACAAGGCACAATACGGCAGGTTTGCGGGCAATAAAAAACTCGGCTCGGCAAATTATAAGCTAAGTACGCACCTTGATAACGGACGGGGTGTGTATACATTTTGTATGTGTCCCGGTGGCAAGGTCGTCAATGCATCAAGCGAAGAAAACAGACTTTGCACCAACGGTATGAGTGAATTTGCTCGAGATGCCGATAATTCAAATTCAGCGTTGCTTGTAGGAATAAACCCGGATGATTATGAATCCGACCATCCGCTTGCCGGAATGTATTTGCAGAGAAAGCTTGAATCAAAAGCATTCGTTGCCGGCGGTGAAAATTATAATGCACCCATACAAAGAGTTGACGATTTTCTTAATAACAGAAAATCAACTCACCTTGGTGATGTAAAGCCGAGTATCGGTCCGAATTATGAGTTTTCAAATCTGAACGAGATTTTGCCTGAATATGTCAGCACTTCAATGGCTCAGGGCATTGTGAAAATGGGCAGAATGTTACACGGATTTGATGACGGTGACGCTGTTTTGACCGGCGTTGAGAGCAGAAGCTCTTCTCCCGTCAGAATAATGAGAAAAACAGATACACTCGAAAGTGTACTTATTGAAGGACTGTATCCGTGCGGTGAAGGTGCAGGTTATGCAGGCGGAATTATCTCCGCCGCAGTTGACGGCATTAAATGTGCCGAAAAAATTATAGAAAAATCGGATAAATAAACCTCCGAAATCAATCGGATTGTGAAACGCCCCCTAAAGGTCAGAGCAAAAAACTGACTTTTAGGGGGCATATCATTGTTTAGAGGCGGTTTATTTTGTATTGTGATTTAAACAAATAACAGTACCGCCCCGACAGTAAAAATCAAAACAGCAAAATGCGCTTGATTGTGCGGGGCGGCTCTTAGATAAACTTGTTAAATTTTACTTGGAGTATTTACTCCACTGTCCGTTTGAGTAAATCATATTTACATCGGGGATTTTTAAGTCACCTGTCTGTGCTAAACCGTTATTGAATATAGCATATTCTGCACCATTCGGAAGTTCAAATCTGTATGTGTTATTACCTATACTTTCCATAGCCTTGCCGGGCCAGCTCATATAAGTCGAATCTTTTGAACTCCATACATAGACATTTACTGTTGACCAGTTTTCCGTATTATTGAAATAAACATAATTCTTCGTCTGAATTGAAGTCGGTTCGGTTGTTGGCTCTGTGACATTTGTTGTAGGCTGGGTGGGTGCAACATTTTCTGTGTAAGTACCGCAGTATGAGTCTTCAACAATAAGCTTAACGATATAAGCCTGAATCATAGTTGCGTCTTTTACAGAAATAACAGAATCCTTGTTTACATCAGCCGCAATGAGAGCCTCATCGCTTAAAGTCGATATGCAAGCAATGTATCTTTGAACCTCTGTTGAATCACAGACTGTAATTGTTCCGTTTAAATCAACATCACCGATAAGAATTCTGTTTGAAGGCTCTGTTACCGGCTGAGTTGTAGACGGCTGTGTTGTAGCAGGCTGTGTTGTAGCAGGCTGTGATGTGGTAGGCTGAGTTGTGGTAGGCTGAGTTGCGATTGTAGTAGGACTGACTGTCGTTGAAGGAGCTGTTGTCGGCTGAGTGGGTTTTACAGCCGAATAGTTCTGCCAAGAACCGTTGCTGTAAATTTTATTACCGTCTGCAATCCTGAGGTCATCTGTCTGACTGTCACCGTTGTTGAAGATTACATATTTTGCACCGTCAGGCACTTCAATATCAAAAATATTATTACCCTTGTCGGTCATTTTCTTGCCCGGCCATGATGTCATTTCTTTATTATCATCACTCCAGAAATATGCATTGACCTTAGACCACTTGGTTGATGAGTTATCATACGCAACAACCTTTACGGCATTCGGGTCTACCTTTGTGTATGTATATGTTTCCGGATCGGATGTTGTCTTGCCGTCGCTTGCTTTTACTGTTACTGTGGTTACAGTATCGTAAGCAAGGTTTGTACCGATTGTAATTTTCTGACCGTTTGTGTAGTTTACAAATGCACCGTCATCAATTGAATACTGAGCATTTTTTGCATTCTTGCAATTGAGCGTAAGTGTGAGCTCATCTGTATTGTAGTTTGTTGAACCCGGAGTTACTGACGCTGAAGGTCCTTCGGGTTCGGCATCATAGACTACTGCAATACCTGATGAACCTATTGTACCTGAAATGGTACTTGATGTAATTGTAAATGTGTTGCCTGAAACAGCGTCTGTGTATGTACCCGGTTTTGCGTAACCGCCGCCGTTTTCTACCGATACCTCGCCGCTTCCGCTGCCTTTTACGATAACAGCACCGCCGTCTTTACGGGTAATTACAGAACAACCGTCTGACACTGTGTAGTAATCGGCTTTGCCGTCCATTGCATTATGGAACTTATTAATTTGGGCAACCTCACTGCTGGTGTAATGAGTTGAGCCTTTTTCTCCCATTTTGATACTTTCTTTGTTGGTTGAAGAAGGACGGGAAAAATAAAGAGCAGTAACTTTATTACGGCTTGCCGCAACCGCATAAGCACGGTCAATAACATTCTGACTCATTTCATTTGAAAAGCCCCAGTCTTTGTTGTTTGACCATGTGTCATGGCTTTCACCCCAATAAAGAAGCTTATCATTTGAAATGCCTTTTTCACTCCAGTTTCCGCTTGAAGTAGGAGCTTTGCCCGAATTAAACGAATCACGGAGTTCTTTACCGTAGTTACTGTCTGTGACAGAAATATAATCGGTATACTCTTTCATAATGTCTTCATTGCCTGTCGAACGGTCATCGGGACCACCGAGAATTTCGCCGTAGTTATAAAGACCGTACTGTGTTACCGATTTCCAGAAATCGTCGCCCTCGCTCGGAACGCCAATGTGTTTTGCAGCGTCCCAACGAAGTCCGTCAACACCTACCGACTTGAGTTCCTGAACATAGTTGCAGACTTTTTGCTGAACATATGGATTTTCGGTTGCAATGTCCGGCATACCAATCGAGCCGTGTGTTACCTGCCAACGGTTTTTCCAGTCAATACCTCCGCCGAAGGTATGCCAATACTCGGATGGCTTTAAATCGTTGTCTATGTTGTTGTGATCGCCTCTCAAATGGTTAGCGACAACATCGACAATAATCTTAATCCCGTACTTTTCTGCCTCATCACAAAGCGACTGAAGTTCAGCCTTTGTGCCGACACCATTTGTTCCGATACTGAATGAAATTGGCTGATATAACCAATACCAAGTACCTGTTCCGTTTGGCTGTGCCGGAGAAGTCTGTATGCTTGTAAATCCGGCTTTTGCAATTTTAGGCAATTCAGCCTTAATATCGTTATAAGTCCAGTCAAAACAATGTAAAATTACACCGTCCTGAATATTATCTTTGAGTTTGTACTTATTAGCCGATACGGTTGGCGAGCTTTCTGCCGCCTGAACACCGAGTGAACCGGATACAAAGGCAGATAGGCTTGCCGACAGGATGCTCACGCTCAATATTGCGCTGAGTATTTTTGATTTTGTTTTCAAATTTTTACACACCTTTCAAATTAATTTCAAAACTCTACAATGTGTCGAATCAGTCGGCTGAAACTAATCAAATTAAATCAATTTCAATAGATTTCAGCATAAAGCAAAGTACAATAAGAGCAGCATAAATGCAATGCATTTTTTAAATTAATTGCAAATGTGCATAATATTTGTACAAATTGCTAAAATTCGACAATAATATTAAAGCACCCATAAAAGGTGCCCTAATATGCGACTGTGTCTGTAAGCCGGGTTTTGTCGTGAACAGCCATCTATCTTGGCAGACCGTTACCGAATCTGCTCGATGCCACCTCCTAAGGACACGCCGAGCAAGCGTATAATGTCCTACCACGGTGTTGCTTCAAATAGGGTTTACACGGCAGAGCAGTCTCCTGCCCTCCGGTGAGCTCTTACCTCACCTTTCCATCCTTACCATATAATGGCGGTAATTTTCTGTTGCACTATCCCTGGAGTCGCCTCCGGCGGCCGTTAGCCGTTATTATTGCTCTGTGAAGCCCGGACTTTCCTCGCACAGTACCTTTCGGCAGCTGCTCGCAGCTGTTCAACACACTCGCACATTTATTTTATACCTTTTTTGTACAAAAGTCAAATGAATTTTGTGATTTTTACTTGATATAACGGCTTTTTAGGGGTATAATGAGAGGGAATTAATTATAAGGAGTTACCGATATGGATATCAGAAAAGAATCACTCAAAAAACACTATGAGTGGAACGGTAAGATTGAAGTTGTTTCAAGAGTTCCGATTAACTCGGCTGAAGACCTCTCTCTTGCTTATACTCCGGGTGTTGCAGAACCGTGTCTTGAAATTCAGAATGACTATGACAAGTCTTTTGAACTCACAAGAAGAAACAACCTTGTTGCCGTTGTAACCGACGGTACAGCTGTTCTCGGTCTTGGTGACATAGGTCCTGAGGCAGGTATGCCTGTTATGGAGGGCAAATGTGCGCTTTTTAAGGAATTCGGCGATGTTGACGCATTTCCTATTTGCGTAAGAAGTAAGGATGTTGACGAAATTGTAAACGCAATTTACCTTATCAGCGGTTCATTCGGCGGAATCAATCTTGAGGATATTGCCGCTCCGAGATGCTTTGAAATTGAAAAAAAGCTCAAAGAGAAGTGCGATATTCCGATTTTCCACGATGACCAGCACGGTACTGCCGTTATTGTTGCCGCAGGTCTTATCAACTCACTCAAGCTTGTTCACAAGAAGCTTGACGAAATCAAGGTTGTTATGAACGGTGCAGGTGCGGCAGGTATTGCAATTGCAAAGCACCTTCTTAATATGGGTGTAAAGGACATTACGCTTTGCGACAGTAAGGGTATTATTTGCAAGGGTGATCCGAGACTTAACGCTGTTAAACAGGAAATGGCTGAAATTACTAACCTTTCTCACCTTGAGGGCTCGCTTGCAGATGCAATGAAAGGTGCTGATGTATTCCTCGGAATTTCTGCCGCAGGTTGCGTAAGCGAAGAAATGGTTAAGTCAATGGCTAAGGATCCTATTCTTTTTGCTATGGCTAATCCGACTCCCGAGATTATGCCTGACATTGCTAAAAAGGCAGGTGCGGCTGTTGTAGGTACAGGCAGAAGTGACTTTCCTAACCAGATTAATAATGTACTTGCTTTTCCGGGTATTTTCAGAGGTGCTCTCGACTGCCGTGCAAGCGATATTAACGAAGAAATGAAAGTTGCCGCATCTTTTGCAATTGCTTCACTCGTGAGCGATGAAGAGCTTAATGCAGATTATATTCTTCCCGAGGCATTTGACAAGAGAATCGGCAAAACTGTTGCTGAGGCTGTTAAGAAGGCCGCTGTTGAGACAGGCGTTGCAAGAATCTGATAAAGATTTGCAAATAAATATTTTAAGAGAAAGAAAAAGAGGAAAACAATGAAAAAGACAGTTACTTTATTGGTACTGATTTCAATGCTGTTCTCCACTGTTTTTCTGTTCACCGGATGCGGTGATTCATCGGTAAAGGAAATTAAGACTGCCGATGATATCAAAGGAGCGTCCGTAGGTGTTCAGAATGGTACAACAGGCGATACTTTTGTATCTGACTATGAGGCTGACGGCACCAAGGTTATGCGTTACAGCAAGGGTGCCGACGCTATCGTAGCTCTTACACAGAATAAAATCGACTGTGTTGTAATTGACAGTGAACCGGCAAAGGAATTTGTAAAAGCAAATGCAGGACTAAAAATTCTTGATGAACCTTTTGCGGAAGAGGAGTATGCAATCTGCATTTCAAAGGAAAATCATGAACTCACCGAAAAAATCGACAAAGCTCTTGCAGAGCTTAAAGACGAGGGCGTTCTGGACAAAATCAAAAGCTATTACATAGAGGGTAATACCGATACCGTACCCTATGAATCACCTAAGGATATCAAGTATGACGGTGAACTTCATATGGCTACGAACGCTGCTTTTCCACCGTATGAATATGTTGAGGGCGGTGAAATTGTCGGTCTCGATCCGATGATGGCTACAGCAATCTGTGACAAGCTCGGTAAAAAACTTGTTATTGATGATATGGAATTTGATTCTGTTATCACTGCTGTTCAGACCGGCAAAGACGATTTCGGTATGGCGGGTATGACCGACACACCGGAAAGAAGAAAAAATATCGACTTTTCAACTTCATATGCCAACACAACTCAGGTTATTATCGTAAACGACAGTGCATCGGGCAGTTTGTTCGGCAATCTCGGTGAAAGCTTTAAAAACACATTCATCACAGATAACAGATGGCAGCAGCTTTTAAGCGGTTTGCTTGTAACCCTTGAAATCACATTGTTTGCAGGTATTATCGGTGTTATTATCGGTTTTGTCATTGCTCTTATAAGAGCTACTCACGATATTCAGCTTGACAAGAGAAAATGCAGGAGCTTCGGTGATTGTGTTCTGAAATTCTTTAATGTGATTTGCAACATCTACATTACTGTTATCAGAGGCACACCTGTTGTAGTTCAGTTGATGATTATGTATTACATTATTCTTGCATCTGTAAGAAATGGTATCTTTGCCGCAATCATTGCATTTGGCATGAACTCTGCCGCTTATGTTGCAGAAATTGTTCGTTCGGGTATTATGGCTGTTGACATCGGTCAGACTGAGGCAAGCCGTTCACTCGGTTTTAACAACAGACAGACAATGACAATGGTCGTTCTTCCGCAGGCAATTAAAAATGTTCTTCCTGCACTCGGCAATGAAATTATTACACTTCTCAAAGAAACTTCGGTTGCAGGTTATGTTGCACTTGCAGATATCACATATATTGGTAATATGATTCGTTCAAGAACTTACGAGGCATTCTTCCCGCTTATCACGGTTGCATTGATTTACCTTGTAATTGTACTTGTGCTTTCGTACATCCTCAGAAGATTTGAAAGGAGATTGAAAAAGAGTGAAAGATAACGCATTAATCTCCGTAAGAGGACTTGAAAAATCATTTGGTAAGGATATTCAGGTTCTTAAAGGTATTGATATTGACATTTTTAAAGGCGATGTAGTTGTTGTTCTCGGTCCGTCAGGCTCGGGTAAATCAACTTTTCTCCGTTGCCTTAACAGACTTGAAGAACCGACAGGCGGTCACATTTTCTTTGAGGGTACCGATATTACGGATCCAAAGGTTAATATAAATGTTCACCGTCAAAAAATGGGAATGGTGTTCCAGCAGTTTAACCTTTTCCCCCACAAGACTGTTATTGACAACCTTACAATGGCTCCTGTTAAGCTTCTTGGCAAGAGCAAAGATGAGGCTAAAAAAGACGCTATGGATCTTTTGGAGCGTGTAGGACTTGCCGAAAAGGCAAACGCATATCCGAACCAGCTTTCAGGCGGTCAGAAACAGCGTATTGCAATTGTAAGAGCACTTGCTATGAATCCCGATGTTCTCCTTTTTGACGAGCCGACATCTGCACTTGACCCCGAAATGGTCGGCGAAGTTCTTGATGTTATGAAAGAGCTTGCCAAGGCAGGTATGACAATGGTTGTTGTTACTCACGAAATCGGCTTTGCAAAGGAAGTTGCAACCGATGTTGTTTTTATTGACGACGGTGTTATCAAAGAAAAGAACAATCCGCAGGAGTTCTTCAATAATCCGCAGGACGACCGTTTAAAGGAATTTTTATCAAAGGTTCTTTAATTTTAAACAAAAATCAGAGGATTTCAGTTTTCGCTGAAATCCTCTTTTTTAATTACTTATTTATTTGATTACCGTAAATATATTCTTTTGCTTTTGATATGAGTATTGATTTTTTGTTTGGAACATTTGCATCTACTACAAGCATCAGCAAATAATCGAGAATATTTCCGACATCTCTTCCCTCTTTTACGCCAAGGTTTAAAACATCTTTACCGTTGATATCAAGCTGACTCAGCTTAAAACATTCGTTATCTTTGATTATTTCATTAAGATGTGTTTTAGCCGTTTTAATATATCCGAGCTTTTCTTCTTGCTGATATTCAGACTGGGCAGATATATCGGCGTGTTCGACCTCTAACAACTGCTTTGTAAGGTCTGTACCGAGTACATTCATAACCTTTTTCATAAGCTTTTTACTGCCGTTAAAACGGACATCATGATATTCAATAAGCAGAAGAGTTTTGTTAATAAAATCAGACGGTAATCTTAGTCTGTGCAGAATTCTGTCTGCAATTTTTTTACTTTCAAGCTGATGTCCCTGAAAATGCGATTGACCGCTGTTGTCAGTAGTTTTGACAGAAGGCTTGCCGATGTCATGCAGGAGCATTGTCATACGAAGTATGGGATTCGGCTCAATTGTGCCGAGTGCAGTCAGGGTATGTTGCCATAAATCATACGAATGATGAATGTTGTTCTGATTGAAATTGAACATAACGGTAATTTCAGGGATAATAACAGCAATCGTTTCTCGGTAAGCGTCAAGAATTTTTACGGCATCCTTACCGCAGATAAGCTTTAGAAATTCCGAAGTCACACGCTCTGTTGCAATGTTTTTTAGCAAGTCTGCATTTTTAAATATAGACTTTGATGTGTTCTCTTCAATTGAAAATCCGTAAACAGAGGCAAAGCGTAATGCCCGCAAGATTCGCAGAGCATCCTCGTTAAAGCGTGTATCGGGATTTCCGACACAACGGATAACTTTATCTTTAAGGTCATTTTTACCGCCGTATGGATCGACAAGACCGTATTCAGCGTTATATGCCATTGCATTTACCGTAAAGTCACGGCGTCGCAAATCTTCATTTATGTTTCGTGTAAAGCTTACGCTGTCCGGATGACGGTTATCGGAATAATAACCGTCAATACGGTAGGTTGTGATTTCGTAGACTTCACCGCCGCATACAACGGAAATTGTGCCGTGTTTGATACCTGTATCAAAAGTATGGTAAGCCTCAAAGCATTTTTTTGTCTGCTCAGGCAAAGCGTTTGTACAAATATCTGTATCATGCGGAGTCAAACCGAGAAGATAATCACGAACACAACCGCCCACTATAAAAGCCTCATAACCTTGATTATTCAGTTGTCTGATTAATTTTTCAGCGTTTTTGTTTATTTGCATTTCTTTTTGCAGTCAGTTTAAGATGACTTTCCTTTTTGAATTTTTCTATATAGTGCTGTGCTATATTGTAGAATATATTAAATACAACAAATGTGCCTACAGCAAAGATTACAAGCAATACGATGTTTTCAAATGTAAGCGGTGCAAGTGAGAACAATCCGCCGAAGAAGATTGAAGCGATTATTATTCCTGCGGAACATCCGATGACCATAACGGCTCTGAGCGGATTGAACGGGATTGATAATCTGATTACAAGCAACATACATGAAAATGCAGTAAGATATACGCAGAGAGTTGAAAACTGTGCCTGCGGCATATCTGTCATATACTTTAAAATTGCGAGTAATATTGTATCTGCCGAAATACAAAAAGCTGTTGGGAGTGATCTTGCTATTATATTTACGGTAAAATTACCTTTTACTATATCTTTATTCGGTTGAAGTGCAAGAACAAATGATGGCAATCCAACCGTTAATGCACCGACAAGCGTAAGCTGTATCGGTTCAAAGGGATATCCTGTGCGGAAGAATATGAAGAAAATTGAGAGTATAACCGAATAAATCGTCTTAACAAGATAGAGTGCAGAGCTTCGTTCAAGGTTATTGATTGTTCGTCTGCCCTCTGCCACAACGCTCGGCATTGCGCCAAAGTCATTATTGACAAGTACAAGCTGTGACACATTTCGTGCGGCATCGCTGCCCGACGCCATAGCTACGGAGCAATCCGCCTCTTTGAGTGCGAGAACATCATTTACTCCGTCACCTGTCATAGCAACCGAATGTCCGTGCTTTTTAAGGGCAACCACAAGCTTTTTCTTTTGAGCCGGAGTTACTCTGCCAAACACATTACAACGCTCTGCCGCATCTTCAAGCTCTTTATCTGTTGTTACGGTTGACATATCGATTGCATTTTCTGCACCCTCGATCCCTGTGTCAAGCGCAATATTTTTAACAGTTTTAACGCTGTCGCCTGAAATTACCTTTAAGGTGACACCCTGTTCCTTAAAATATTTTACCGTTTCATTTACATTATCACGAAGTTTATCCTTGATAAGAATGAGTGCAAGCGGTTTTAAATCATCAGGCAATGAGTCTTTGTCCGGTTCACTATCGCTTTCGGCAAGAACAAGGATTCTGACGGTTTGATTTATCTTTTCAATCTCAGAATACACCTCGGAATACTTTTCTCTGCTTTTTAAAATACATTCAGTCGCACCGACTATGTAGGTCTTGCCGTTTTCAAATGTACCGCCCGACCATTTTGTTTCGGACGAAAAATCGCAGAATTTACTGCACTCATACGGTGAAACGGAATCCGAATAGTCACGCAGTGCATACAAAGTTGCATTCAGTTCATCGGACGCTTTTACAATTGAAGAAAGTGCTTTCTTGATTTTATTTTCATCAGCCCCAAACGGAATGACACCTGTTACCGTCATTTCGTCTGTTGTAAGCGTTCCAGTTTTATCAAGACAAAGCACATCAACTCTTGCAAGTGTTTCAATGCAATACATTTCTTGTACAAGCACCTTTTTAGATGAAAGCCTGATAATTGATACTGCAAGAACAGAACTTGTAAGAAGAATCATTCCCTTTGGAATCATACCGACAAGCGACGCAACAGTGCTGATTACAGCAGACTGCAATGTTGCATCGGGCAAGGTAAATTGTCGAATAAAAAATGCAATGCCGATTGGAAAAAGTACAAATGTACAGATTTTGATAATGAAATTGAATGACTCCATAATCTGAGAATTTACTTTTTTAATATATTTGGCTTCGTTATTTATCTTAGCGGCATAGCAATCGGCTCCGACCTTTACAGCCTGAGCATAGCATTTTCCTGCCGCAATAAAACTGCCAGAGAGCAGTTCATCTCCGACATTTTTTTCAATGAGATTTGACTCGCCTGTAAGCAAACTTTCGTTGACTCTGCAGTTGCCGTCGCATACAATGCAGTCAGCAGGAATCTGGCTTCCTCTTGAAAGCACAAGAATATCGTCAAGGACAATCTCATCTTTACTTATTTCTGCAATTTTACCGTTTCTGAGAACATTGATTTTTTTCTCAGACAAAATAGTCAGCTTGTCAACGCTTATTTTGGAACGAATTTCCTGAACTATACCTATAATTATATTTGCGATAACAACACCGATAAAAAGCATATTCTTGTGTGAACCCACAAAAATCAATGCCGCAAGCAAAATTACATTTATAAGATTGAAAAGCGTAAAAATGTTATCACAAAATATTCTTTTGATTGATTTGGTTTTAATATTAGTTGAAATATTTACCTTTCCTTCATCTATACGCTTTTGAACTTCGGAATCGGTAAGACCGACAAGGTTAGAATTTATGTTTTCCATATATACCTCATAATAAGAAAATGATATAATTTCAGAAAATAATTTACAATGCACGGCTGTTTATCGCCTTTTCAGAAAATCCTCTGCCAGTAACATTTTTAATATTTTCATCAACGCACTAATCTATATTATAAATGCAAATCATAATAAAGGCAACGGAAAGAAGGTGAATTTTTTGCGAAAATTTAAAGAAATTATATCAGTTGCCCTGATTTTCACATTATTATTTACTGTTTCGACTTTTTCGCCTTATGCCGCTGATGATAAAAATGAGGTTTACATTGGCGGTGAGGCTTTCGGAGTTAAATTTTATGCTAACGGAGCAATGATAATCAAGCTTGAAAGCTACTACGACGGTGAAAAATATGTTTGCCCCGCAAAAGACGGCGGACTTAAAGTAAACGATATTATAAAGAAAGTAAATAATACAAAAATCAGCACAAATGAAGAATTAAAGTCTGAAATTGAAAAATCAAACGGCAATGAAATTACTGTTGAAATTGATAGAAACGGCAAAACCGAAAACAAAACCGTTTTGCCGATTAAAAATACCGTGGGAGTATATCTCCTCGGTGCGTGGGTTCGTGACAGCTGTGCAGGCATTGGAACTATAACCTATTATAATGACAGCAATAATTATTTTGCCGCACTCGGTCATGGAATATGCGACTGTGACACGGCTGCTTTGTTACCGTTAAAATCGGGAGAAGCGGTTCGGGCTGAAATCAGCGGCATTGAAAAAAGCGTCTGCGGTAAAGCCGGCAGTTTCTGCGGATATTTTACCGATGATAAGTTTGGTAATTTGAGCGTAAACTCCCCTTTAGGAATTTTCGGAGATTTAACGAGTGAAAATTATAAAAGAAACAAGAAATATCTGATTGCAAATGACGATGAGGTAAAAACAGGAAAGGCTGTTATGGTAACAACGCCTGTCGGAGATATGCCGCAGGAATATGATATTGAAATCAAAAGAATATGCAACCGTGATATGACATCAAATGAAAATTTTGTCATAAAAATAACCGACAGCAGATTGCTCAAAAATTGCGGCGGTATTGTACAGGGTATGAGCGGTAGTCCGATAGTTCAAAACGGTAAAATTATTGGTGCTGTTACCCATGTTTTTCTGAATAATCCAAAAGAGGGTTACGGTGTATTTGCACAATATATGGCAAATCGCTACAATAATCAACACTAAATATATGATCGTTTGTTCATTTTTGATTTACTAACGCAAAATATAAAACTTTTTTCTCAATTTTTCAAAAAAGTTTTATGGAAGGTATTGCCAACTTTACCATTTTGTGGTAATATTAGTACAACAAAAATTACTGGGGGAAATCACAATGAACAACAAAATAAAACTAATCGTAACCGATGACGCTTCTGAATTTACGCAGGAAAATCTTAATATCTTACAAAGTAAGAATATTTCCGTTATTTTCTGTGCAAAAGACGGAGAAGAATTGTGCGATAAAATTAAAAGAGAAAGTCCTGATGTTGTACTGATGGATTCATTTATGACAAGGCTTGACGCAATCGGTGTTATGAGAAGCATTACACGAGAAAGCACGAAAGTGCCTGTGTTTATGGTGTATTCGTCATTCCACAGCACTGTTCTTGAGCGTGAAATTATGAATTCGGGCGCATCGTATTTTGTGTTGAAGCCGTATAACATTTCCGAATTAAGCACCATTATCAGCGATTTATCGGATTTGAGCAAGAAAAACAATTTTGGCAAAGGCAGAGTTATCGACGCTTTCGGAATTGAAATGAAAGTGACCGATATTCTCCATGAAATAGGAGTTCCGGCTCACATCAAAGGCTATCACTATCTGCGTGATTCAATCATCATGTCTGTTGAGCATCCTGAAATTATCAATGCCGTGACAAAACAGCTCTATCCGTCGGTTGCCAAAAAGTACGAAACAACTTCTTCACGGGTTGAAAGAGCTATAAGACACGCAATTGAGGTTGCATGGGATCGAGGTGACATTGATGTTCTGAACTCATATTTCGGATATACAATTCACAATGACAGAGGTAAGCCCACAAACAGCGAATTCATTGCCATGATTTCTGACAAATTAAGACTGCAGATTAAAAATGCAGGCTGAAAAAAAGAGCCGCTCGTTAAGAGTGGCTCTTAATATATTATTTAGTTTTGCCGATATCGTGTCTGTAATGAGCGCCTTCAAAGGAAATTTTTCCTACTGCGGCGTATGCCTTTTCGAGTGCCTCATCAAGTGTATCCGCTGTTGCAGTAACACCGAGAACTCGACCGCCGTTAGTATAGAACTTTCCGTTTTCGTACTTAGTGCCGGCATGATAAACGATTGCACCATCGACACCGCCGTTATCATTAAGACCGAACATCTCTATACCCTTTTTGTATGAAACAGGATATCCACCGCTTGCCATAACAACACAAGCCGCAGCACCGTTGTCCCATTCAATGTCAAGGTCGGAAAGCTTTTCGTCAATAACAGCCTCACAGATATCTACAAGGTCAGTTTTAAGTCTTGGAAGAACAACCTGAGCCTCAGGATCGCCGAAACGGGCATTGTATTCAATAACCTTTGGACCGTTCGGTGTAATCATAAGTCCAAAGTACAGACAGCCCTTAAAAGGTCTGCCCTCTTTATTCATCGCCTCAATTGTAGGGATAAAGATTTTATCCATACATTCCTTGGCAATCTCATCTGTATAATACGGGTTCGGGCTGATTGTGCCCATACCGCCTGTGTTAAGACCTTCGTCATTATCAAAAGCACGCTTGTGGTCTTTTGAGCTGACCATAGGTTTTACGCACTTGCCGTCTGTAAATGCAAGAACAGAAACCTCGGGACCTGTAAGGAACTCTTCGATAACGATATTGTTACCTGAGTCGCCAAACTTCTTGTCCTCCATAATTTCTTTGACTGCTTCAATTGCCTCATCAACAGATTGAGCAATAATTACACCCTTGCCGAGTGCAAGACCGTCAGCCTTTACAACAACGGGAGCGGTATTTTCGTTCTTTATATAGTCAATTGCTTTCTGAGCGTCATTGAATACTTCATACTTTGCAGTAGGTATGCCGTATTTCTTCATAAGATTTTTTGAGAAAACCTTTGACGCCTCAATAATAGCGGCATTTGCATTAGGACCGAATGCTCTGATTCCAGCCTCCTGCATAGCGTCAACCATACCGTCAGCAAGCGGATCATCAGGAGCTACAAAAACGAGGTCAATTGCATTGTCCTTTGCAAACTTAACCATATTTTCTTTATCCATAACTCCGATATTAACAAGCTCGGCATCTCTTGAAATACCGCCGTTGCCGGGAGCGCAATAAAGCTTTGTGCATTTAGGACTTTCAAGAAGCTTTTTAATTAAAGCGTGCTCTCTGCCGCCCGAACCAATCATTAAAATTTTCATAACCGCACCTCTATCAGTGATGGAAAAGACGAATACCCGTAAATGACATTGTCATATTGTACTTATTGCAGGTTTCAATAACATTATCATCACGAATTGAGCCACCCGGCTGTGCAACAAATTTAACACCTGAACGCTTTGCTCTTTCAATGTTGTCACCGAATGGGAAGAATGCGTCAGAACCGAGTGAAACACCGTCAAATGTTGCAAGCCAAGCCTTTTTCTCTTCCTTTGTAAGAGGTTCGGGCTTAGTTTTGAAAAACTGCTGCCATATACCGTCAGCAAGCACATCCTCATAATCATCAGAGATGTAAACATCAATAGTGTTATCTCTGTCGGGACGGCGGATGTTGTCAACAAACGGAAGGTTCATAACCTTCGGATGCTGTCTGAGATACCAGATATCAGCCTTATTGCCTGCAAGTCTTGTGCAGTGAATTCTTGACTGCTGACCTGCGCCTACACCGATTGCCTGACCGCCCTTTGCGTAGCAAACAGAATTAGACTGAGTATATTTAAGAGTAATAAGAGCAACAAGAAGGTCACGCTTAGCTTCCTCTGTAAAATTCTTATTATCTGTTACAATGTTCTGAAGGAGCATTTCTTCGTCAATTTTGAGTTCATTTCTGCCCTGTTCAAATGTAATGCCGAAAACATCCTTATGCTCAATAGGAGCAGGAACATAGTTCGGGTCGATTTTTACGACATTATAGTTGCCTTTCTTTTTTGACTTGAGGACTTCAAGAGCCTCGGGAGTATAGTCAGGAGCAATAATACCGTCAGAAACCTCTCTCTTGAGGAGGATTGCAGTCTGAACATCGCAAGTATCGGAAAGAGCCACCCAGTCACCGTATGACGACATTCTGTCTGCACCTCTTGCCATTGCATATGCGCTTGCAATCGGAGAAAGCTCAAGGTCATCTACAAAGTAGATTTTCTTGAGTGTGTCAGAAAGCTCTGTTGCAACTGCCGCACCGGCAGGACTTACATGCTTAAATGACGCAGCTGCAGGAAGACCTGTTGCCGCTTTGAGTTCCTTTACGAGCTGCCATGAGTTAAATGCATCAAGAAAGTTGATATAACCGGGTTTGCCGTTGAGAACCTCAACAGGAAGATCTTTGCCGTCCTGCATGAAAATTCTCGAAGGCTTCTGATTCGGGTTACAGCCGTATTTTAAAGCAAGTTCGTTCATTGGATTCATCCTTTCCGAAAAATAAATTAGTTGTTTTTATTGATAATTCTTGACTCTGCCTTATTTGAAGCAATGTCAATATAGCGTACAAAAAGTGAAACCTTGTTATCCTCATTGAGAGAATTCCAGATTTTCTCGGCAAATGTATCAATATCATCGTTACCGATTTCTACGAGTGTAGGTTCACCCTCAAAGCTCGGAAGCGGATTGCCGTCACTCATATATGTGTGAATGAATCTGCCAAGACCATTTATCGGCTTGTCATATGTAAATGTGTATCTTTCGCAACAATCGGGATTGCCGTCTGCACTTTTGAGAATTGACATAGCATAGTTCATCTTGCCGTTTTCGCACTCAACGATACCTGAAATTCGTGGAGTGTAGTTAGGACCGTCAGGCTCAAACTCTCTTGTTGTGAGTGACTGTTCAAATGTCTGACCTTCATTCATAAGGTCATAAACAGTATCTGTCTGGTCACCGTTAGTAACGATAGTTTTGTTGCCGAGAACTCTTACGGGAGAATAGATGATAAGTGACGGATCAACAAGCTTTGACGGATCAAAAGCCTGAGTTTTGATGCCGTCCTCGGTTTCTGCAAACACTCTGTTTCTGCTGTTTTCGCTTCTGCCCATAATAAAGTATGCAATAACAGCCTTTGAGCCGTCTGCACTTTTGCCGATTACAATGCCTCTGCCCGGATATGAAGTTGAAGCAATGTCATTGTAAAGTGATACAGGTTTCATATTTTTCCTCCGTTAGTCAAGAATTTCGGTTTTATTGTCTTTTACTATAATTTTATCTTCGCAGAAAAGCGAAACCGCCCTTGGAAGAATCTTCCATTCAGCCTGTTCCATAACTCTTTTCTGAAGAATTTCGGGTGTGTCGCCGTTCTGAATTTCAACGGCTTTCTGAATGATAATGGGACCGCCGTCGCACACTTCGTTTACAAAATGTGCGGTAGCACCCGTTACCTTGACGCCTCTGTTAAGAGCCTCCTCATGAACTCTGAGTCCGTAATAGCCCTCGCCGCAGAATGACGGAATAAGCGACGGATGGATATTGATTATTCTGTTTTCAAAAGCAGAAATAAACTGCTTTCCGAGAATAGTCATAAATCCCGCAAGAACAACAAGGTCAACATCCTTGGATTTCAAAAGCTCGGTTACAGCAGAATCATACTCATCAAATTCGTCATAGTCTTTTCTTCTAATAACCTCAGTTGCAATCGAATTGTTTTTTGCTCTTTCAAGTGCATAAGCGTTTGGATTTGAGGACACAACAAGAGAGATTTTTCCGTTTTTAATCTCTCCCCTGTTCTGAGCGTCAATAAGTGCCTGAAGATTTGTGCCGCCGCCCGACACAAGAACTGCAATATTTTTCATTATTCAAACACTACTCCGTCATTACCGCTGATTACTTCACCGAGTACAACAGCGTCTTCACCGTTAGCCGCAAGAACCTCAAGAGCCTTGTCTGCATCTTCCTTGGCAACGGCGATTATCATACCTACACCCATATTGAATGTGTTGAACATATCGTGCTCGGGGATATTACCTACTCTCTGCATAAGCTTGAAAATAGGAAGAACAGGAATATTGTCCTTTTTGATTTTGGCAGAAAGACCGTCTGTAAGCATACGGGGAATGTTTTCATAGAAACCGCCGCCCGTGATGTGTGATACAGCCTTTACATCAACCTTATCCATAAGAGCGAGAAGAGGTTTTACATAAATTTTTGTTGGAGTGAGCAATGTTTCACCGAGAGTTTTGTCAAGCTCAGGATACTCGGCATTGATTGTTTCCTCATTAATATCAAAGATTTTTCTGACAAGCGAAAAACCGTTTGAGTGAACACCCGAAGAACGGAGTCCTAAAAGTACATCACCCTCACAAAGCTTTGAACCGTCAATCATCTTCGGCTTGTCTGCAATACCAACGCTGAAACCTGCAACATCATATTCATCAACAGGCATAAGGCCCGGATGCTCTGCAGTTTCACCGCCGATAAGAGCACAACCGGACTGAACACAGCCTTCTGCAATGCCTGATACAATTTCAGCTACCTTTTCGGGATAGTTCTTGCCGATTGCGATATAATCGAGGAAGAAAAGAGGCTTTGCTCCACAGCAAATTACATCGTTTACGCACATTGCAACTGCGTCAATACCGATTGTGTCATGCTTGTCAAGAAGAAAAGCAAGCTTGATTTTTGTACCTACACCGTCAGTACCGCTGACAAGTACAGGCTCTTCCATATCTTTGAAATCAGGGGCAAAGAGTCCGCCGAAACCGCCGATGCCTGAAATAACACCGTCAATTTTTGTGCGTGCCACATGCTTTTTCATAAGCTCTACAGACTTATAGCCTGCTGTTACATCAACACCTGCCGCTTTGTAGCTTTCGGAAAAGCTGTTGTTCATTGTAATCACTCCGTCACTTTCTGTTAATTTTTTTAGCGTATTTATCTACAAAGATTGTTCTCGGAATTTCAGCGTCATAGCTGCCCGTGAAACAACCGTCACAGAATTCTATATTTGCACCCTCAGCAATTTTTCTGAGACTGTTTATACTGAGATAACCAAGTGAATCTGCACCGATATATTCACAGATTTCACTTGTTGTCAACTTGTTTGCAATAAGACTTTCTTTATCGTGAATGTCCACACCAAAGTAGCACGGACATACAAACGGCGGCGAGCTGATGAGCATATGCACCTCGGCAGCTCCTGCCTCACGCATAAGACGAACAATATGCTTTGAGGTTTCACCTCTGACGATTGAGTCGTCAATAATAACAACTCTCTTGCCTTTAACATTAGCCTTCAAAGCGGTAAGTCTTGTTCTGAGAAGTCTTTTCTTTTTATCTTTACCCGATCCTACTGTTCTGCCGATATATTTATTTTTGACAAAACCTGTGCTGAACGGGATACCCGAAGCCTTTGCGTAACCCTGTGCGGCAATAAGTCCCGAATCGGGAACACCGCACACCATATCTGCATCAATCGGGAACTCGTCATAAAGAAGTTCACCGGCTTTGAATCTTGCATTATGTACGCAGACACCGTTGATTACGCTGTCCGGTCTTGCGATATAGACATATTCAAAAAGGCAGAAAGATGTTTTATCGGGCAAAAGCTTTAATTTGTAGCTGTGAAAGCCTTCTTCGTCAACTACTACCATTTCGCCCGGCTCAACATCACGGACAAATTCACCGCCGAGACTGTCGATAACACAGCTTTCGGAAGTGAAAATCCAGCTGTTTTTGAGTTTGCCGATACAGAGCGGACGAAATCCGTGCATATCACGAAAGCCGATAAGACGGCTCGGTGCGCAAATTACAGTTGAGTAAGCGCCCTTGAGCTTTCTCATTGAAGAAAGAACAGCATCTTCAAGCGTGTCTGTTACACATCTTTCGGTTGCAATAACATAAGCCATAATTTCAGCATTAGAATTGGACTGAAAAACAGCGCCGCCTGTTTCAAGCTCCTGTCTTATTTCATTGAAGTTTGTAATTGAGCCGTTGCTTGCAATACCGATTGAACCCTGAATATATCGCATAACAAGCGGCTGGTTAGATGCACGGTCGAGTGATTCCGATGAAGTATAACGGACATGACCGACTGCAATCTTACCGTTTGGAAGTTTTTCAAGTGCTTTGGGTGTAAAAATCTCGGACACCATACCGAGTTCCTTGACAGTTGTAAATTCACCGTCTTTATTCACGGTTATACCTGCACTCTGCTGTCCCCTGTGCTGAAGGCTGTAGAGTGCGTCATTTGCGGCGGCAACAACATCGATATCGTCATCATTACGGTAAATACCGAACACACCGCACTCGTCATTTACTTTGTCAAGTTTTGTGTCAATATCTACATAGTTCTTAATCAAAGCTCTGCCACCTTAGCCTGCATTGCCTTGTCTTTTTCGGCAACGCCTTTTTCCATATCAGCTTTCATATTTTCAAGCTTCTCTGCAAGAGAATCGTCGGAAAGTGCGAGCATTTCAACGGCAAGAATTGCAGCGTTAGCCGCACCGTCAACTGCTACTGTTGCAACCGGAATTCCTGTAGGCATCATAACTGTTGCGAGAAGAGCATCCATACCATCAAGCTGAGCCGACTTACATGGGATTCCTATCACAGGGAGGGTTGTTTTTGCCGCAAGAACACCTGCGAGATGTGCCGCCATACCTGCTGCGGCAATGATTACGCCAAAACCGTTCTTTTTAGCCTCTGCCGAAAACTTAATTGCCGCATCGGGAGTACGGTGTGCGCTCATTACATGAACCTCATACTCTACGCCAAATTCTTTGAGTTTACTGACAGCCTTTGATACTACGGGAAAATCACTGTCGGAGCCCATAATAATTGCAACCTTTTTCATAATTACTCATAGCCTTTCCGCCCACTTGATAAATTGCCGCAAAAACCGTGCCGTGGGCAGACAAAGTCAGGACAAATATGCCAATTTATGCTTTAAATCGACATAAATAAAGCATTACTAATTAATTATATAAAAAAATCGGTTAAAATTCAATAGTCAGGCGAAATTATTTTTAAAATACCGCCAAAAAGCAAAAAGTGACTGTGCAAAGCATAGCCACTTCATGATATTAATTAATCTCGGAAACATCTTTTCCCTGTTCGATTTTCATGCCGTTATCGGGATCTGTAGCATCAAGATACGGTCTTTCGTTGGAAATTATGCCCTCGGTTGTAACTCCCGCCTCTGCAGCCTTTTTCATACCGGGAAAAAGAAATTCCATCTTTTCATTATCGAATTTTTCATCGAGATATTCTTCAAAGCTGTTTGACGCAGGCACTCCCTCTGTTCTCTGAGTCCATCTTGCCGTAGCTGTTACGGACATAAAGCCGTTGAATGCCATGAATACAATCAGAAATGTTGTAATAATTGCACCTGCTCTTTTAGGGATTTTTTCAATAAGCTTTGCTGTCCACGGATACAGATAACGCACCCAGACAAGACCGAGGAGTCCCCAGATAAGGGCATACATAAGATTAGTTCTTCCGTCAAGGTTAAACGGAGTGTCACTGTAGTCCCATGAAACCGTGCCAAACATCTGCTCCTGCAACCACGAACAGAAATACTCAAAACCTGCTCCGACAAAAGCACTTATCACAAAAACAAGCGTATCATTAAGCTTGTAAAGCTTATACAAAGCGGCCGTCAGAAAACACGCACCGCCGCCGTAAACAGGAATAAACGGACCGTAAACCATACCGACACGCATTTCAAAATGTCCGTCAACGCAGAACGCCCATATTGTTTCAAGAATCGTGCCGATGAAAGAACCGATCACAAACAGATAAAAAAGCTTCGTAAAACAGAATCCGTAAGCAAACGGCTTGTCCTCTTTGCTTTCAAAGGTTTGTGTATATTCTTTCATATTATCCTGCTTAATCTCCTCAATTTTAGCATTAATCTGCTTTACATAAGCCATATGAGTAAGATCGGGATAAGCGTGTGCAAGTCTTTTTCTTAAAATATTCTCTGTAAAAAGTCTGTTATAGTTTTCTTCAAGCTCCTGAATTTCAACCTCTGTTGCGCCTTTATCCATAAGCTCGGAAGAATTTTTAAGCTTTGCAATTCTTCTGAGCAGACGGATTGTTGTTATCATTGAAAAAACGTAATCAATTACAATAATTCCGCAGAAGCAAAGAACAAGAATAAGACTTACCCAGAAAGGAATTGCTTCAACGGCTGTGCGAAGCACCGGAATTATCAATCCGACAAGCAGCATACCGAGCAATCCGAGAAAAAGTGCATAAGGAAAAGTTATATAATAGCCTATGCTGAATTTCGAGGAAGAAAAATCCCATGGCTTGAATTTGAGAGTTTTTTCTACAAGCACACCGACCACAACCATAAGTGCAGATAATATCAGAGTTGAACCGATGAATAAAATCAGCTTGCTGTTTTCAAACGGTTTTAGTGCCGTATAACAAATAACCGCCGAAAATCCGTACATAGGACAAAACGGTGATGTCAGAAAACCGTTGTTACTGAATTTTTTCTCAAGAAGAAGCGAACGGAAACTGCTCGCCACCCAGCCAAAAAACGAGAAAATTACGAAGTACCACAACAGGTCGAGTAAAAATTGCATTTCCTATCCCCCACAATTTTATGCAACAAATCGGACACAGAATTCTGTGCCCGAAAAATTGCCGTAAATTTCACATTCTTTATGCCTTTGGCACATCATCTTTCCAGAGTTCTTTAATTGCGGTAACATTACCCGCAAGTCCCTGAATATCTGAAGGAATGATAATCTTTGTAGCCTTGCCGTCAGCGGCTTTACCGAATGCCTCAAGTGATTTAAGCCGAATAATTCTATCGGTAGGAGAAGCCTCATTGAGCATTTTAAGTGCGTCGGCATTAGCTTTCTGGACTGTGAGAATAGCCTCAGCTTCACCCTGTGCCTCACGGATTTTCTGCTCCTTAACAGCGTCGGCTTTAAGAATTGCAGATTCCTTCATACCCTCTGCAACGAGAATCTGACTGCGTTTTTCACCCTCTGCATCAAGAATTCTTGCACGGCGCTCACGCTCTGCCTTCATCTGCTTTTCCATCGCATCCTGAATTTCACGGGGCGGAAGAATGTTTTTAAGCTCGACACGGATTACCTTAATGCCCCATGCGTCGGTTGCCTCGTCAAGAATCACTCTGATTTTACCGTTGATTGTATCACGGGATGTGAGTGTGTTATCAAGCTCAAGATCACCGATGATATTACGCAATGTTGTTGCAGTAAGATTTTCAATAGCGCTGAGTGGTCTTTCTACACCGTAAGTATAAAGCTTTGGATCGGTAATTTCAAAATACACAACCGTGTCAATCTGCATCGTAACGTTATCTCTTGTGATTACAGGCTGTGGAGGGAAGTCGATCACTTGCTCTTTTAGTGAAACTTTCTTTGAGATTTTGTCGATGAACGGAATTTTTACATGCAAGCCTGTTGACCATGTTACATGAT